>Ga0207143_1001_pt1 | contig 122877 bp, 102 predicted proteins | sample Alteio_BWMinHeat_3_FD_153566 | JGI IMG/M metagenome (GOLD analysis project Ga0207143, IMG submission 153566) | Enriched cells from forest soil in Barre Woods Harvard Forest LTER site, Petersham, Massachusetts, United States -... | ecosystem: Environmental > Terrestrial > Soil > Temperate forest >... | reverse complement strand
TACATGGAGTAAGGGCCTCCAACAAAGCGATCGACAAATTGGGTAAATGCATGGCGCATGAAACCCGCTTGCCTTTTCAAAGGCCCAGCTTCTGCGTACCCTTTACGATCAAGAGCCTCAATACGACCATCTTCAGCAGGTTGCCATTCAGCCCATGCCCGTGGGTGATACTCTTTAATCGGTGAAGTCCCTTTGCAAAAAGGAGAAGGAGCTGTTCTTAAAGGAATTGTGCTAATAGCAGGGGGAGCCGCACGCGATAAGGAGGAAAAATTCGACGAGACACGGGGAGGTGCCGCTTCCAATAAGGAAGGAGAATAGCCAATCGAAGGCATACTTATGCTCCCTGGAGAAGAGGCAGGTGCTGGGGTAGATGTTGGGGTAGAAGAAGAGCAAGAGGCTAAACTTTCTCTGGGAGAGACTGTCGTAGATCCTGCTGAAGAAGATGTGGTAGAGGAGAGACTTATACTTGCTGGACAAGTAGCAGATGCTAGGTTAGATGTCGGGGAAGAAGAAGAGCAAGAGGCTAATGCACTTTCGCTGGGAGATGCTGTTGGAGAAGAGGATGAAGAAGATAGACTTATGCTTGCTGGAGAAACGCCAGAGATGGGGGCGGAAGATGAGCTCGAGGGTAAGCTTTTAAGCGGAGAAGAAGTAGTCGAAGAGAGTTTCTTCTTAGCAGCTTGTCTCTTCTTTTTCTTTGCTCGAGATGAAGTCGATGAGGGTGGAGAAGTAGTGGGAGATAAACTTAAGGGAGTTGAGAGATCTGGAGAACTTGTATAAGTAGCCAGAGAAGGAATAACAAGTCTTAACGAATCGCTTTTGTAGTAATTGTTTACATCTCTTCTCATAACAGGTTCTTCGATAATGGTAATTAATCTATCTTCAAATTTTCTTGCACTTATCAATATTACTCCATCCAGATAGGGAATATCGGGCTCAATTTCAGTAAAATGAGATTTTCGTGCATCTAAAAGCTGGGAATAAAGAGCTCTATAAGGTCGATCCAGTGTTTTTTGGGTAGCTACTAATTCTTTAGCTAAGTTACCCATTACGTTCATAGGATCACGGGTCATTTCATTTTCAACCTTCTTCATTTTAATGATTAAATGCTTAAGGTCTGGGCAATGAACTTCAAAAAAATTGGAAGAGCATATTTTTTCTCTCGTTGAAAAGATGAATTTCTTACCAAGAGATTTATCAAGTTCCCAGTCTGGACTCGAGTATTGTATCAACAGGAAAAAACTGAAAATATCTTGCGATTCTTCTCCATCGGGAATTTGTGTCATTTTATCGTTAAGCCATGCGAGATCCATAGGACCGCAGTTTATTTTACAGCGTCCTTCGCTATCAGCTCTACAAAATCGTGCTATAATAGCCATTCCAAGCTGGGTTTTGGATAATCGTTTTAAAAACTCCTTATCAAAAAAATGGCTCCATATATTTGTGCGTGTCTTAGCGACTTTTGCCAAATTGTGAAATCGATGCTCTGCTTCTTTCTTATAATAATTATTCCACACCTTGTGAGCAGTAATTTGAAAGAAGTCGACAATAAAAATTCTCGTTCTTCTCAAAATGAGCAACTTCTCCGGTATTTCACTGACGAAGTAAATTTCCTGAAGTTCACTTCTTATCTTTAAAGCTTCTGCTGAATCATATGAGGTGAAGATGATTTTTTCTTTTAATTTTGCAATAATGTTGTCAACACATCGCAGTTTTTCTAATTCGAAAGAGCTCGGAAAAATATTATATAGGTAATGTAAAAGATCGACGGCTAGAGCCTGATCTAGAGGATTGGAAGAAATTGTAAAGTTTTTTTTTAAATAAGTTCCTCGTGGAACAAAGTTCTCAACAACACATTGCACTTGTAATAAGGGGTCAATAGACATATTTTTTTATTTTAAAGTTTATAAAATTATAATTATATTATATATATTAGAGTTTTATTTTTCTGATTGAATGATTTCCTAAAAAAGAAATTAATTTATGCATTCCATAATTAAGCTTATTCTCTTTCTAGTTTGAAAAGAGTAATTGTGCAGTTATTCTCTTCATCCCTAAATGTAATAGTATCAAGTGGGCCTACCCGATAGGAAATATCCCCCTCGGTTGTGGTCATTACTCTATCGCTTAAATCTTTGGCTTTGGTTTGGTATAAGCAATGACTTTTTGCTAAAGAAGGATAGTCGGCCGGACTTCTTTCAAGTAAAAATTCCTCTGCCATTTCGTCAGTTGTTTTTCGCGTTAAATAGCGGTGGAAGCAAATACCCTTATTGTCGATACCGTAGGAGAATTGACCGCGTGTTATGTGGGATTTCCCCGCACTATCCGTCCATTGGATTTCGCCATAAATTAAATAAGTATCACTAGGGCAGCTTGCAGATGCAGGAATATACATGGAGTAAGGGCCTCCAACAAAGCGATCGACAAATTGGGTAAATGCATGGCGCATGAAACCCGCTTGCCTTTTCAAAGGCCCAGCTTCTGCGTACCCTTTACGATCAAGAGCCTCAATACGACCATCTTCAGCAGGTTGCCATTCTGCCCATGCGCGTGGATGATACTTTTTGATAGGCGAAGGACCCATGCTAAAAGGAGAAGGAGCGGTTCTTGAAGGAATTCTGCTTACAGTAGGAGGGGCAGAGCGGGATGATGAGGAAAAATTCGAGGATACACGAGGAGGAGCAGCTTCAAATCGGGGGGGAGTGGAGGAGCTAGACGATAGATCTACAGTTGAAGAAGCTATAGACGGAGAAGAAGAAGTTGATGATAGACTTGCACTTACTAGAGTGGAAGAAGAGCACGACGACCTACTTTCGCTATCAGGAGAAGCGCTACTAAGAGAAGGAGTAGAGGAAGAAGATAAACTCACGCTTGTAGGAGAGACTGTCGTTGTGGGAAGAGGAGAAGTGGCGGACTCTACAGTCTTGCTTGCGGAAGCTGCTGCAGCTGGTGGAATCGAAGAAGAACTTGAAGCGGCTTTTTTCTTAGCGGCTTGCTTTTTCTTTTTTTTTGCGTGCGCTGATTGTACGACTGGTGTGGGGGAGGAAGAGGGTAAACTTGAGCTGGAGGATGCAGAAGAAGAAGGTGAGGAGCTAGAAGGAGGGATATAGGCTTCAATAACAAGCCTAGCACCTGAAGATTTATGATAAAGGGGTATATCCCTTCTCCTGACAGGTTCTTTAGCAACTGTTATTGCTAGCTTTTCGAATTTTTTCGCACTATGTAATATTCGGCCATCAAGACATGGAATATCACGGTTTTTGTTCATCATAAGAGATTTATCAAAAGTGTCGAAAAGTTCGAAATAAAGAGCTCTGTAGGGAATATCAAGGGTTTTTTGAGTAGCAACTAGCTCTTGCGCTAAATCTCTAACTACACCCATTGGATCAGCCAATGTTTCATTTTCTGCTCGCTTCATTTTGGCAATTGTATCCATAAATTCAGGGCATTGAATTTCTAAAAATTGATTGGACCATATTTCGGTTGGTGACAAAGGGATTTCTTTGATCTTACAACATTTAACTAGCTCATCAGCAAACATGTAGTTCAAAAGAAGATAAAAATTGAAAAGATCTTGTGTTTCCGGTCCTTCTGGAAGTTCGGCTAATTGCTCAGCTAGCCACTTAAGATCTAGATATACGACAGATATTTTACAATGACCTCCTTCAGTCTCAAGCTTGCGAAATCGCGCTAGTGCTGCTATTCCTAATTGGGTTTTAGCTAATCTTTTTAAGAAGGGGGCATCTAAAAAATGGCAGTTTACACAGGGGCGTGTTTTGGCGACTTTTTCAAAATTAGGAAATCGTTGAGCTAATTCTCTTTTATAGTAATTATTCCATATTCTATGCGCATTAGCATGAAAGAAAAATTCTATAGACTCTCTAGTTGTCATCAAACTGGTTAATTTATCTGGTATTTCCTTCGAGAGATAACTCTCTTTAAGAAGGTTTACGACCTTTTTCGTTTTTTCTGAGTCCTCTGGTGTAAAAGAAATTTTTTCTTTTAAAGTTGCAACAAGAGTATCGGTAAATTGCAGTTTTCCCAATTCTAGAGACTTGTTAAAACATACAATCAGTCCATACAAAAGATCGTCAAGGGAAGCTTGTTCTTTGGGATTGGTGGTTAAATAAAAATCCTTTTTTAGAAAGGGCCTCTCTCCAGGAGTAAAGGTCTGTACGCTGCGGCATGCTTCTGATAAAGTTTTAATAGTCATAGTTTTTAATAATTTCTCATTTATATTTTATGTAATTTTATATTATAACTTATATTAAACATTAAATAAACAATTTGTATTTTTTAAATTTGAATATATATTGAAATAAGTAAGAATTTTTTATTACAATTTAGAAATTTAAAAAAAATAGTGGGCATTTAAAGAAAATTGTATGTGAAGAGTGCGGAAAATTGCAGCGGGATTATTTAAGAGGGTCTGTCAACTAAGTATTAGGACTAAAGGATTCGATGAAAGCTAATTCTTGAGTGCTCTCAAGGGTGTCATGTTCGTGAGAAAATTCGACTTTGTAGAGTTTTTCATCTACCAGAATAAGACGACCTTTTATCTCATGATCATCGAGTTCGATTGTGAAATCGAGGCCAGGATACCCGTCGTGTTGAAGAGATTTTTTGTTGAGGAGTTGGGCATTATCCAAATTCTCGACTACGACTTTTAGAGCATTTTTTAAAATCGTCGAAGAACTAAAAATTCTCCATTTAGAGGGGATTTCTAAAACTCCGATCGAGTAGGTCACCTTTTTTTCGTCGCTGCGATATTCACTATAATCTAGAGACTTATTCGTTTTAGGAATAGGAAACTGCATCTCATTGACTTCTGGCTCACCTGGAAAAATCGCAGTGAAATCACCCGTAGGCGAAGTGTATTCCATCCATCCTTGTTGGGCAGAAAAAGTGCGTTGAAACTCCTGGGGAAATTGAAAGAGGGCTTTACTAAAGAGAGAAGCCATTAAGAGTGCACAGCCTATGACCAAACGTGTGATCTGACGACCGAGCTTTTGGGGGTAAGAAACCCAAGTGATTTCCCTAGTTTTTTCAAGAAAAAGACTAAGTCGTAAGCTCTCTGAAAACGTGAGACGTTGACTCGTAGCAGAGCGTGGAGAAATTCCCAAGCAAGCGCCACCTGGCGTACTGCCCCAAGTTAAAAGAAAAATGATTTCAAAGGGTACCCACAGGATAGGGGTGAGTATCACGAGATAGAGATAACTATCATTTGTAATAGAAAAAGGAGATGCTACTGCAGTTAAAGAAAGAGCGATGTATAAGAGTAGGAAGTCCAAAACCTTCGCAAAGGCTTTTTGGTAAAAGGTGATTTTCTGTTCCATTGAATACCGACATCACTTTTTTATTTGCTGGCAATGTTATTCTAAATCTCCTTTTAATTCAATTTTCAACTAATTAATAAAGCAAGGTCGAAAGTTATCTAATAATCAAAACAAAGTAGTGTAAATTTTAAAATTGTATTTACACGAGATCGTCGAGAATATTTTGACGATAGCGCTGCATCAATTCGACCATGAAGTGGAGATTGTGAATGCTAGCCAAGGTCATTCCCGGCGTTTCATGCGCTTTAAATAAATGGTGGACATAAGCTAATGAGTAACGTCGACAAGTCGGACATTCACATTCTGGGTCCAAAGGTTCGAACGAAGAGGCATATTGGGTCTTTGTGAGATTAAGAGGTCCGCGGCTTGTTAGCGCAATTCCGTGACGCGCAGATCGGGTAGGATACGAACTATCAAAGGTATCAATCCCTAACGGAATACAGCGATCTATAGAGTAAAGATCTCCAATACCGAGAAGATGGTTGGGTTTGTCTTCTGGAAGACGAGGCACTGTCTCTTTTAACATAGTAATCATTTCTTCTTTCGTTTTTCCTAAACTACCCCCGATAGCAAACCCATCAAAAGGCCGTGATGTTAAGAAATCACAACTTTCTTTACGCATTTGCAGATCAACCCCTCCATGTATAACCGCATACATCGCTTGATTTTGCGGATTTTTAAGATGAGCTAGCAAAGAACGTTCTTCCCAGCGATGGGTTCTTTCTAATGAACGTCGAAGAGAAGATGGATCGATATGATAAGGGGGAAGTTCATCAAAAGGGATGATAATATCGGCGCCAAGATCCTTCTGAGCAGCAATGGAGCTTTCCGGAGTTAACCAGATTTTTTTTCCATCGCGGTAGGAGCGAAACAGAACGCCATCTTCGGTAATTTTAAGAACTGAGCCTTCGCTTTTTCTTTTCCCTTTCCCTTTCAATTCATCTGCAACAGAGCCATAGGCAAGGCTAAAAACTTGAAAACCGCCGGAGTCGGTGATGATGGGTCCACTTCTATGAATGAAGGTGTGCAAACCTCCAGCGGCCCGTACAACCTCGGTTCCAGGTTGTAACATCATATGGTAAGTGTTGCAAAACATCAGCTGGACACCGAGAGCATTCACAGAAGCATTATCGAGTGCTTTGAGAGTGCCATTGGTCCCTACTGCTACAAATCCAGGAGTATCGATGCATCCGTGAGGAGTGTAAATGCGTCCGACCCTTGCGCGCGATTTTTTCGATCGATGGAGAAGATCAAATTGGAATGTCGAAGTTTCACACAGTGATGGGTGCATAACGTTTAGCAAAAGCCGTAAAGGGGGTTGAAGTAATGGCAATGATCATCTTAATCATGAAGCTCACGACGATGATGGAAGTGATATTGTCAACTAGGCCATATAGACCTAGAAAACTAAATAGTAACGTATCCAATGCTTGTGAAAGGAATAAACTACAGGTGATACGTAAAACATAGGAGCGTTTTGCAAAATGCGTCCTCATCCACTGATAAAAGCGCATATCGCACTGTTGGGCTATAAAAAATGAGGTTAGCGAAGCTAGCAATAAGCGCGGACTTTGCCCAAAAAGTGTTGAAAAAGCTTGATGCGACCAATCGTGAGCTGAACTTTCATAAGCCAAGTGGAGTTTAGCGAGCAAGGCCAATGTAGCCATTCCTAGGAAAGCTAGGTAAATAGCACGTTTTGCTGCCTCCTTCCCAAAAAATTCTTGCAGTAGGTTTAGCGCCAAAACGGAGCCAAGCATAAAAGCATCGCTACAGGTGGCTTCCATAGAGAAAATAGTCATTTGTTTAATGACAAAGAGATTGGCCAGGACAGCCTGCAGAACAATCCAGCACATTAGGGCTTCTTTACCAAGGCGTAACGATCCGATCGTTAAGAGAAAAATCAGGATGGCATGAATAAAGAACAGAACTTCATTCATATTTGTAAGAATGGTTGAAGCTCTGCTTCTGCAAGAGGAGCGAGTTCAGGAAAGTGGTTTGCAAGCCAGCCACGCAGATTTTTGATTTCAAAAAAAACCGCTCTTCCATGTAAAGGTTCTTGTTTAAGAAAACCATTTTCGTAATAGGAACCGATATCAATTTCTACTGCTTGGGTGCCGATAAAGCCAAAATTGCGACGCACAACAGGATCGCGATCGCCAATTCCCTTTTCGCAACGCGTTTTAATTAGGGTGATCAAAGAACGAATACAGGCTTCTGCAGATTCTTTGTCGCCATTTTTGAGAAACGTCCTAAGTGTAGAGGAAACTAAGGTGGCTTTTTTCTGAAGAGCGAATTGCAAAGTATCGGCTTTAATAACATGTTGAATATGCAATTTGTCGACCAGAGTAAGAGGAATGTCTCCTTCATTTGAAGAAGCTAGATGCACATACAAGGTGCCTGTTTCTTCCTTCCAGCTAGAGGCGGCAATTGCACAGCTCCGCATAAATTGTTCGCGTTTGGTTTCTTGGGATTGAAGAAAATCTCGAGAAAACGTCCGAGTGAAAGCAGGTAGAGGTAGATTTTTTAAAAAAGCAGGAATGAGAAAGTGATGCTGTTTAAAAACTTTAAGAACGTATTGACCATCCTCACTGACAAACGCAAAACTTTGAGAGCCACTTCCTAAAAAGTAGAATGGCTGCTGCATAATAGCGCGGATCTCTTGGTTAAGGGGATCATTGGAAAAATTTTTTTCAAAGTCTGTGATCGTTGAGGGAGTCGATATGCGGGTAACTTGAAAGCCTGCAGTAGCGCGGTAGGTGAGATGTTCGAGGAGAAAACAACCCATCGCAAAAAAAAGGATTTTTAACGTCAAAGGCAGTTTTTTTTTGGTAGACATAGGCAAAAATTATTTAGATAGCGCTTAAATTTTAGCGCTTAGAGTTTGTGCGTCAGTAAGGAGGGACATGGATATTGGCTTCTTGATCAAGCTGCTTAATCAATAGATCAGCTGAGCGCAGTATCTCATTGCGTGCCCGCTCAGGTAGTGCAATAGAGGGGTCTTCCTTTAATGAACCAGCATCGAGGTACACTGCTTGTTTCCCGACAAAACCGAGGTTACAGAATAGTCGGTGATCCTCATCTATAATGCCATGAGCACATCGTTCTGCAATTAAATTTAATGCACTACAAAGCGCGTCTTGGGCTTCTTGTATACGACCTTCCTTCATAAGGGGGGTAAGGTGGGTAACCAGAGGCACTGCAGTTCTTTGGATAATAAAAGGTTTGTCATGGAGGTCGATATGATGGCTAACACCGATCTTATCGATAATGTGCATCGTCGTTAACCCCTCATGCTTACCATTGAGAAATATTCCCTTTAATAAAGTTTCTTCGCGCATTTTTTGATAAGCAATAGCGTACCCACCCAATAAGCGGTTGCGTTTAGCAAGTTGTTTAGAAGTTAACTGGGGTCGATAAGGCTCGAGAAAATGAGGAAGGGAGAGGTTTTTAAAGAGGTCATACCATGTAAAACGAAATTTAAAAAACTTTACGACGTATTGACCATCTTGAGAAATAAAGACCCAAGATTGTCCGCCATTATCGAGGAAAAGGAATTTTTGTTTGACAATTCCCTCGATAGAGGCAAGCTCTTGCTTGTCAATTGATTGCACTTCCCATTCTGGATGAAAAGGAAGATTGGTCGTAATGCGAGCGATGGTAAAATTCGCTGTGGCTTTTTCGGCTACTAGCGAAAGACCTACTACACACCCGAGAACAAGGCCAATTTGGCTAATTTTTTTAAATAATGGTTTCACGTTCTTTTGATTTTTAGGCAAAGAAAAGATGACCATTATCCTAAAGGATAGGAGAGTTTAGAGACAATCCTAGAGTGTGCATAAAGGGGATTTTGAAAGAGTGGTGGGGGGAGGATTCAAGGATTTTCTGCGATTGTGTCTTTTTTTTCAGGGGATTTTTGCATTTTTCGTGAAGCGGAGTTTTTGGGTCTCGATCGACTGCGAGGTAAAAGATCTTCCATTTCAAGAGGTGGTGAAGACTCTTTAATTTCAATAAGGAGAAAAGAATCTTCGCTTTCTTTAGGTAGGGAAGATTCTTTAATTTCAGTGAGTAAAAAAGATCTTTTTTCTTTCTCTATTGTTTCAGGTTTTTTTAGCTTAGAGTTTATTTGTTTTAATTTAGCGATCGCTTTTTTTGATTCGGCCTTTTTTGTCTCAGCGATGAGGCGGCTTGTTTCTTCTCCGAGCGCTTCGGCTAGAACTTGCCTTTTGTCGATTTCTGTTGTTTCTTGTAGGGAAGTTGTTTCTATTACAGGCTTTTCATGGGAAGGTTGAATCGTAGTGGAAATAGGGGCATGATGGTCTTGCTGATCTTTTTCGTCATAGCGCCCAATTTCAGTTGCTTCTTCAAGAGTCTCGATGAATCCTTTGGTTTTTGCTGAAGTTGAAGGTTCCGCCGCAATAGATAAAGGTAGCATCGACACTAATAAGGCGAGAGAAAAAGGTTTCATCAATAGTCCTCGCATATAACTCATACTACCACTTTTTATCGATTTCCATTCCTAAGATAAAACTGTCGTTCAACAGTATTGAACATCCCAGGAACGACTTTATTTTCGGGATCAAGAAGCTCGAGTTTAATTTTATGATTCCCTGGCTTCAACCCATACATATAATAGGGAACCCAATCGATAATTATTCGTTGTATCGTGTTATCGATTGTAACCCGGACTTTGTACCCATCTCTTGAAAGAAGAACGTTCGTTATATAAAAATCTAAAAGGACAGGTTTTTTAGGATCGTATAAAAGCTCACCTTGTGGCTGATTTGCAGTTAAATAAGGTTGTGTAAGGTCTATATCCATAAGAGGTGTTTTCGAACGAAAGTTAAAGGCACGTGCGACAAAGCACCCATCGCCTTTCAAACTTTCTCCATAGGAGCGTGCTGGAAATATTCGCAAGGTGTGCATTCCAGGTGAAAGATCCATAGGTAAATCGAATTCGAGCATCTGATCGTAATAATCCATGGCGCTATCTAAGGCATCTACAATCGCTTCATTTTCTGCAAAATAGGGCTCATTATCGACGACAACATGAAGACTTTGACCCGTTTTATTGTAGTTCATGACCTCTTTAGCTCGAGGAAATTGGCTGTAGGTACGTAGAGGATATCCCTCTAAGCGAATTTGGACATCCAGAGGATTTTTAGTCTGCATATCTCGGGCTTGAGGAAACACAATACGCGTTTCAACGGCTTCTGATTCGGGTGTTGGTTTAACAGGAACGATGCGTATCAAATCGGATTCATTGGGAGATGGAAGCTGCTTTTCTGTAACGATTTTATTCCCCGTGGCACCGAGTACTCCGGGAAGCGCTAAAGAAACAAAACATAAAGAGGTTATGCTTGTCAAAAACCGGTTCTTAAGAAGTTTAGGAGATAATCGCATGCTTTGCCTTGTTTCCTGTTCTGGACGCTGAGAAATTGTTCTCAACGAAATAACCTTAAACTTTGTCTATTATTCATCTTTTTCGAATCAAAAATCTTCTAAAATCTAGGAATTTTACTTTTGATACACCATCTTAGTTTTACTAATGGCTCTAATTACGTAAATACTTGCGGTACAGATTTTCTGCACGGGAAAAAATGAGCAGCTTCCTTAATCCTTGCAAAAGACCTGTAACTGTACGCCAAGCAAATACGGCCTATTTTTTTTCCTTGTCAGAATGGTTATTTACAAGTATGGATACAAGGTATGGAATGGCCATGGATTGTTATTTGTATAGTTGTCTTGGGACTTCTGTTTGATTATACAAACGGTTTCCATGACGCAGCTAACGTGGTTTCGACCGTAATAGCTACGCGTGCTCTAGCCCCCATCGCAGCCATTATTTTGGCCGGTGTTCTGAATACGATTGGTGCCCTCCACGCAAGTGGGGTAGCACAAACTATTGCCACGGGCTTAGTCAAAGAAGCAGCTGCTACCCAAACTCTTGTCATCTCTGCTCTTGTGGGAGCCATAATTTGGAACTTTGCTACTTGGTATTTCGGAATGCCCAGTAGCTCCTCCTACGCCTTAATTGGAGGACTTATAGGGGCTTCTCTTGTGAAGGGAGGGCCGACTATCATTATTTGGCAAGGTTTGCTGCTGAAGGTTTTAATTCCCATGATCGTCTCACCCTTTTTAGGCTTTGGTATGGCTTATCTCCTCATGAAAGGTGTACTGCGATGGGGCGGAAGCCGCAATAAGGATCGTATCTACCGTCATCTTCAAGTGGCTTCTAGCGGTCTAGTAGCGCTTTCTCATGGAATGAATGATGCCCAAAAGAGCATGGGTATTATCACTCTAGGCCTTTTAGCTTCTGGACTGATCTCGACATCCCAAATTCCTCTTTGGGTAATCCTAGCCTGTGCGTTGACAATAGGTATAGGCACAGCTTCTGGAGGGTTTCGCATTATCCGGGTGATGGGATTTAAATTGACCAAGCTTACCCCTCCACAGGGATTTGCTGCCGAAATGAGCTCCTCTATTATCATTCTCATTGCGAGTTTTTTAGGTATGCCCATTAGCTCTTCGCAAATGATCACGGGAAGCATAAGCGGGGCAGGAGCTGCTAAAAGTGTCCATGCAGTTCAATGGCGTCTTGGAAAGTGGATTGCTGTCACTTGGCTCCTCACTCTGCCAGGCTCTGCGATCATCTCCTCTTTGTTTTACCTGAGCATCAAGAGCTTCTTCTAAATTCACCCTTTTCTTCTTAAGCTCCTTATTATCAACACTATATAAGGTTGCTTTGGATTTGAGCTTTTTCTTATTAATTATTTTTAATAATAATTAATAATCACCTTAAGTCATTTTATTAAAGTATCTTATTATTTTAGTTATGATAATTGTTTTATTTGTTTTGATTATAAATTAATTTAATAAAGATAATGAAAAATAAAAAGGTGATTATGAAGAAGGGAGCCAAAAGAGGAAAGCTCTCGGTAACAGAAGCGATGGAAGAGCTTTCGCGCTTTGCCGAGCTGGACGAGAAGAAAGTGCTTTCGAACGTCGCTCAAGAAGAGTTGAGTGATCCCGAATACCGAGAAAGTAACCAAGAAAAAGTTAAGGAGACTTTCCGCGTCCTTCATAATTATTTACAACGAGTCTACGAAAAAGGCGAGGGAGAGTTAGAAGATGCCGAGACTCGGCAGGGTATTCAATCGATCATGCTGATGGCCAACGAAGCCGCGCAAAAAATCGATAAGTGTACAGCGTTATTTAAGGGTACCCATGGCGAAGGGGGAGTTCAAGAGCTCAAAGAATTCCAAGACCTTCAGGAGTTCTATCTCAATAAAATCATGAAAAAATTCCATGCCACCCTTGCTAAAGAAGAAGCCTGGGAAGCGGAATGGGGAGAAGCCGAAGTTGATCTTCTCGATATTCAACGTCGCGGTCTTAAAGATTTAGAGACTGTAAAGCGAGATAAAGAGTATGAGCTCTTTTTCATTCGAAAAGAGGATGGTAAGCCCTTTTTCAGTCGTAACCTTCTTCGCCATATCAAACTGGTAGGAAAATTCGATGAGACCATAGGCGAGCTTACTGGAGAGGATCCTTTTCTACGTATTAAAGCGATAGAAGATCGTACAGTACATGAAGCAGCTCGCGAGATTCTCCAAGCCAGCCACGATTTTTTAGATTCGTTTGTCAAAGATGCTGTACAAGAAAGAGATTCACCGCTCGTTCTCAGTACAATGAAAGCCATTATGGCGCTCATGCTTGCGGCTAATCCGCGCAATCTTTTGCAGCAAACAATGGGCAAAAGTTCTCTAAGCTATTTTCACGATTTTCAGCTCTTTCTACGCGAAGCGGTCGTCAAGGAAGATTATACGGCAGCTCTAGACAAGCCCTTCGAACAACTCGGAGCAGCCGAAAAGCAAGCGATTCAAATTCTTCATCGACTCGCTCACGCTTTTTTTACACGTCAGCCCTATGCCACAGAAGCAGGTATCTTTGTTGAGACGATATTCTCGAAAGCTTGTCATAAATTTCCATTGACAGAAGATGGGAAAAATCCACTTTGGATGTGGAATGCTCTTGTCGATGAAGATGAGCATCTCCGTCAATACCTAACCTTATTTCCTAATGGCCCCTTATTGAAAACTCTCGACGTTGTGCGCGAAGGAGAAGAGCATGGAGGATTTGATCCCATGCATCATGAAAATTTTCCGCATGGCCTCTTTTCATTTACCACCGACTCTTACGAATGCACACTTTTACGTATTCCTTCTCCCACTTTGCAGTCTCACATTGATCAAGCGAAAATCGTTCCAGAATTTAAAGCCTTTCTACGCGGACTTGGAAATTTTTTTCCAAAAAAAAAGCTTCTTTTGGTGAATTTGCAAGACAGAACATCCTGGCATGAGCATGCGAGGTGTATGGTTTTAGAAGAGCTACAAAAAAGTGCAGAATTTTCCGAGATACTTTATGTAGTGACTCTTCCAAAAGATACTGAATTCTATTTGCAGACAGGGATCTATGAAAAACTCGATGATGCGGCTGTTTTTAAGAGCCAACTTCTGGAACAACTGGATAGCGGTGAAGGGTGTGGATTTTTCTTCCCCCCCAACCTCAAGATAAAAGAGATCACCGATTTTTCTAAACAGGCAGTTGAGGTTATCCATAATTCGATCTTCGGCGGAAAGGGCATTCTGACACGCAAAAATAGGCTAGATTTTCTAGAACTTTTCTATCATTTTCTAACTTTCAAACTCATCGAAATGACTTCCTCCGATTTGTGCAGTTTTATCTGCAAGGATGCAATCGACACAAGTGCTGTTATGGCTTCAGGCTTTTATGCTTTTATTAAGATGTTGAGCAAACAGCCCCACTGGCGTCCTCAGGATAAACAATTTGTCCATCGTCTTCTCTACCAAGGAGCTTTGATGATGCGAGAAAGGGCTGTGGACGATACCCGTTTGCATCGTTTTGTCGGTGCATTTTCCGATTTTCAAGCAGAAATCGATGCGCAAAAATCGAAAACGCAGACTGCTTGTTCAGCTCTTTATAAGAAAATACCGCTGACAGAAACAAAACTGCAGCATCATCCGTAAGGAACTGCGGCCTAATTAACAGAGAGATCTTCTGGAACCATAGAGAGAGTGGCATACTTGCCCCCCATAGTACGGAGGCATGTGGACCACATTTGTTCGGGCGGAGTATCAAAGACTAGGTTAACGGATGCGGGATGGAGAAACCAACCCCCATTTAAAAACTCACGCTCGAGCTGGCCCGAGCCCCAGCCTGTATAGCCAAAACAAAGACGTAAAGGGATGCTGAGTTGTTTTTCTAAAATTTCTTGGAGAAAATTTAAATCTCCTCCTAAATAGATACCCTCACACACTTTTAAAGTTTGATCGGGCGCTTCCCCATATTCATGAAGAAGCATGAGCTGATTCGATTGGATGGGTCCCCCCATGCACATCGAAATCAGGGAGTTTTCCTCGATTTTCATTATATCTTCGGGGAACTCCATATCGATGGGCTTGTTGATAGCTAAGGCAAAAGATCCGGAAGGGGTATGATCACATAGAAGGAGTACACTCCGCGCGTAAAATCCAGTATCGATATCAGGCGAAGCGATAAGAAGAGTACCCCTTTCAAGATGGGAATAGGGAAGTGGATCAGCCATTAGCTTTTCCTATTAAAAAAAGCAGGATTATTTGCATGGTACCGGCTCATCTGCTTGCATCAATTGTTCATTATAAAGGCGAAGCGAATCACTGAGTTCATCTACGCCGCGTAAGAGCTCGGCAAAGTCGCGTTTAAAAGGAGCGCTTTCAAAAATCGCTTCTCTATCTTTGGAATTTTCAGCACGTCGGATGAGTTCTGATAGACGACCCATTGCAGTATTGATTTCGTCTATTTCTTGTTCGAAATAATCGCGGAATTCTCCAGGCGAATCTAGGGCATTCATTAACGTGGCGCGTTGGGTGCGTAATCGTTGCCAGCTCTTATTGAGATTGAAGAAAATCCCGTAGTGATTGATGTCATTCATAACGGTGTCGACTTTGCTCAAGATGGCCGTCAACCGCAGGTACATTTCATCACCTTTAATGAGCCTGCCTATAGTCCCTTTGCCATCAGCGATCTGCTGCATAACCCGATCGATATTATCCGATGCGCTCTTCAGATTATTCATGACTAAGCCAGCATTATTGAAGACGTCAGCTGCTTGCAATTGACAAATCGCATCCTGAATTTGACGCATGGTGGTTGTCATATTTTGCGCTGCGCTTTGAAAATCGTCGACAACGTGTTTTTGGTTAATGTCGCGGATTACATCATAGGTTTGATCCATAGCACAACCGAAAGAACGCACAGCAAAAGCCAGGTTGTCTTTATTTTGGTTGAACCATTGATGGAAATCATCAAGAGTTCCTTCTACTTTATGCGCCAGGGTGCTCAACTGATCAAAGACATCTTTAAGCGGATCTGCAGATCCTGCATAGATCGGTTGTTCGCCCACTAATTTAGGTGTGACTCCGGGTGGGGGAGCACGTGGAGTAATCGCAATCGATTTTTCGCCGAGAAGCCCTGATGTTTGGACAGAAATTTGGTCAGTGTTAAAAACCTGAACGCTAGAGTCGACCTTTAAGGTCAACTGGTACATGTAAATTTGCCCTTCAGCATCAGGTGGTAAATCGCGTGCATGCTGAATCTCTTCGATAGCGGCTACTTCTCCCACAGGACGCCCCGCATAGAGGACGCGGGTGCCGACGTTCACTTGGGTAATATTGACAAAGCGAGCGTAGAGAGTTTCTCTCGCATTGCCTGCAGAGGGGCGTAAAAAAAGGATAAACCAAACAAAGACAGCGCAGGCTCCTAAGATGAACACTCCGATGAGAAAGTTCTTAATCTGTTGGTTCATCGTTGGTTATTTACTCCTCTTTCTTCCATTTCTTTACGAAAGGTTTGTGGGTTCTCATGAATTGTCTTTCGTAAAAAAGCAATTATAGGGTCATCAATTTGTAAAAAGGCCTCTGGTTCTGCGATATAGGCGATTTTGCCATCTTTATGCAAGGCTAGCCTATCACCGACGAAAAGAGAACAGATAATATCATGGGTAACGACGATGCTTGTTGCCTTTAGCTCATGCTGGGTTTTAACAATGAGCTCATTAATTGTCATCGCTGTGATGGGATCGAGACCTGTCGTAGGTTCGTCGTAAAGAATAACCGATGGGCGATAGACGATTAAGCGTGCAAGTGCGGCTCGCTTCTTCATGCCACCAGAGAGTTCTGAAGGCATTTTATTCTGTGTATCTTCTAATCCAACCATTTCCAAGGCGTGAGCCACAAGATCATCTAGAGCGGATTTTGCATATTTTTGTCCGTCGGGTGTCCCATTTTGTTTGAGGTAGAAGGCGGTATTTTCATAAATATTCATCGAATCGAAAAGAGCGGACCCTTGAAAGAGCATGCCCATGTGGCGAACAGCTTGATAAAGTTCAGGCCCTGAAAGATCGGTAATGCGAACACCATCGATATCGATTATACCTATATCGGGTTTGGTGATTCCGATGATGTGCTTTAAAAGAACACTTTTTCCAACGCCCGATCGGCCCAAAATGACAAGCGTCTCCCCAGTCTCGACCTCTAAATTAAGGTGATCTAGTACTTGTAGTTTTCCGTAGCGTTTGGAAAGATCCTTAACGGTAATCATAGCAACGAGGCAAACCTATCGTGCAAAGTGTTCAAAGCGACAGTGAGAACAAAATTACTGAGCAAAATACAGCAATAGGTGATGACCACACAAGAGGTCGTCGCTTGTCCAACGCCTTCAGCACCACCCGATGTCGTCATTCCTTTATAACAAGCAATCGACATGATCATAATGCCAAAGATAAGAACTTTAATTAGCCCCGTCATCAATTCAAAAATTTTAATACTTTGCGGCATCGGATCGTAATAGGCAGAAGGTGACATACCGAAATAGTAGACGGCGATAAGATAGCCCCCCCAAATACCCATCATAATGCTAAAAAGCGTCAAGAGTGGCATCATGAAGGTGCCTGCGATTAACCGTGGAGCAACGAGGTAGCGATGGGGATTTACAGCCATTGTTTGTAGAGCGTCGATTTGCTCTGTCACTCGCATAGTGCCTAGTTCGGCGCACATTGCGGCTCCTACTCGTCCCGTAACCATAAAACCTGTCAGCACAGGACCTAGTTCTGTCATCATCGATTTCGCGACTAAAATCCCTGTCACACTTGCTAATCCTTTATCAGCCAATTGGTAGAAGGATTGCGCAGCAAGAACAAGGCCCGTGGAAAAACCTGTAATCGCGACGACGATAAAAGAGGTTACTCCGATGTCATAGAGCTGTTTAAGAATTAGGTAAAAAGAAGGAGGGCGAACAAATGTACACTTTATTGTGTCGATAATGAGAGTAAAATAAGCTCCCAAACCGGTAATAAAGTTTGTGTAATTAGGTGCTCGCTTGAGTAATGTAGTTACCCCTTGCACAATAGAAGAATGAGAGGATTGACTGTTTCCCTGCATAATTACCTAGAAGGGCGCTTTTTTCAACTAGGCCACCCCAAACGCATTGTAGGAGAACATTCTTTTAAGGAACAAAGATATTTTATTTTGACTCTCCAATAAACTGCTTTTTAACTGTGATTGCGTCCTAATCTCACTTGTAGGCCACCAGAATGTGCTGTTGGGCTACAAGCGAGATTAGGACGCAATCAAGGGTTGGGTGATTATCCGCCCATAGGTCGGACTTGTTGGGCCCGTTGATCTAAGACTGATTGAACAGCTTGCCTAAATTGTTGGTAGAAGTCGTTGACTCGTCTTCCCGCATCGGCGCCTTTTGTAATCTTCTGATCTTCCATCTGTTTTTCGCTACTTAACCATGACTCACTTCCACGAAGAATTGAGCCCGCTCCATCCCCTAATTTAGTCGTTATAGAAATGGCGGAAGCAGCATCAACACCGGCCTTACCTGCAGCGACACCTGCCCAAACGGCTAAAACGGCTGTACCTAAATGGGAGCCCGCTTGTTTATAATTATTATTTTTGATGTCAGTGGCTAAGGTTTTAGTTTTCTGGACATTCATCTGATGATTGCCTGTAAAAACCCGACGCATGTTATCTGAATAGGCGCTACACTTTGCTAATTGAAAAAAAAGGCGCTTGATTACACTTTCTTCGATTGAAGGTGGTTCCTCGGGGAGCCCTTCTAGGGAGTGAATATGTTTTGGTTGTTCACTTGGTAAGATAGGTTTAATCGGCATTTTACTAACTCCTAACGTACTTAAGCCAGTATAGCTTGTTTTGTTTGAATAGAGAGGTTGAGAATATTTCTTGCCGCTTGCTGAGCCTCTGTTTCGTGTTTCATAATCTGCTCAAGGTTTTCCGTAAGTTTATCCACATGGTAACCATTTACGGATAAGCTATGTTGTAGCTCATGTAAATCGGCTTGTGCTAAAGCTACGCGACCTTGGCTGATTTTTCCTCCAGCAGTGCCAGTAATTGTCAGAAAATTCGCGGCATTTTGTAAGACAGCGAGTCCTTTAGGGGTAGCGGAGAGGGCTCCCCATAGACCGAATGCTGCGATTCCCGCTAATCCTAAACCAAATGCGACAAGAGATACTGCAGTTGGCAGGATTCGGGCCAAGTTTTTTTGTTTTTCAACGTTATCATCGGCGAGTTTTTCCGCAATCCACTTCCAAATTCCACATTCAGTAAAGGCGAGATTGGCTAACGATAAGACCCCGGCGGTGATTAAGGCTGCACCCACAAAAGTACTGGCCCCTGCAGACCAGAGCGTAAGACCAAAAAAAGCAGAAATAGCACCGAGAATGGCAGATCCAACTTTACGAAGAGTGTCCCACACATGGACTGACTGCGTTTTTTCGCATTTCTCTTGAAGTTTTTCTATTTTCTTGGCGGTTATATCTTCAAGATCCTTCTGGTAACTGGCAAGATTTGTAGATGAGACAGCTAAGGATTCTTGGCTAACATCTCGCGCTTTCCCAACGGTATTGATAAGACGCATTTCCATACAAAGCGAAGGGCGAGAAGGAGTGAAGTCCTTTTTAGTCGAAGAGGGAGCTTTCGAAAGTGTATCCGGGATATGAGGAGGCTGATGAGTTTTTAAAGGCGTTGGAAAAAGAGGCTCTTCTTTTTGTACAACCGAAGGAGAGACTTTCGAGACAGTTAATGGCATAGTTCAAGACGTATAAAGTGTTTTCAAAAGATCGATCTTATTCTTAAGCTCAACCTGATCTTGTTGGCATTGGGATTCTGCCATATCTAGGGCTTTAGCAGCTTCTTTTATATCACCTTCCGAGATTAGGCATTCAGCTGCATGAAAATGGACCCAAGGGTCGTGCTCTTGGAGAATCGCCGCAATGCTCCATGCATGTAAAGCCCCTTTGTAATTTCTCTGCATCTGCTCACTGGAGGCTAATCCACACCAGTAATGGGACTCGAAAGGAGATTCTTTTGCTAGCAAATTGAACAATTGCCCAGCCTTTTTGTAGTCTCCGGTTTCATAACTTTGATGAGCTGTTATATAAAGTGTCTTAAGCTCTTCTTCAGTAAAAGTCGAAGACATACTTCACCCTACCTAGCGGGGAATTGCATTTCTAATCATGGAAAGCTTACTATCACGATCTTGCTTGATCATGTCCTGAAATTCTCGGATTAACTCAGTAAGTTCTTGCATATCGTGATTAACGTACATCATGCGTAGACCAATAGAAGTTTCAATCGTAGAAACACGAGCTTGTAAATTTTCTGTTAGCATAGGCAAGTGGTCGAGATCCCATGTGTAAACACCAGAAGAAATAAGGTGGGGGTCGATTTCGCGTATTCTATCTACAAGAACTCGATGTTCTTCATCGTGAAAGTCAATGACTGTAGCCCCGCCTTGCTTAGCATTCAAAACAGCGCTCAAAAAATGATTGATATGTTTTTGATCTTCTGTCCATTTTTCAATTTGCTGGAGATGGCCTTCTATTTTATCCATTCCATAATCGTAACGTTTTTGCTGCAGTGGGAGACATAGTGCACCGAGATTGTACCCAAATTCATTAGCCATCATATTCTCCTTAAAAAGAAGTCGATAGGATAGCAAAGGCGTTTATTAGGAGGTAGTTAAATAATGTTTAACCCCTGATGGCATCCTAATTTTTGGGTAGTAGTAAGAAAGGGAACAGACATAAGAGTTAATAATTTTTATTCCACTTCAGACTAAACTTTCCTTCTTGTTGGGATTGTTCTGCCCCTGATTGGTTTTCCGCTTGGAAGATGAGGCCTTTACCAATATCGACCTCGACCATAAAGCGTCTTGAATCGCGGCTTTGAGTGAGAGTCACAAGCAAATTGCGCATGAGATAAAAATGTTTACCGATCGTAACAGACGACTGTTTCAGACCTTCTTCAGAAGGGACAATATCAAAGGTATCGATCCCTATCGTACTAAGTCCTCGGCCGATTTGCGTAACAGGATTCCATCCTGTATGTCCATAAAAAGTAAGTAGAGTATGGGCTAGTTGTACAGCTTGAACAGGCTTAATCTCGCTCACTCTTTTGTTGAAAAGAAGAAGGGAAAAGATCTCATTGGTTGTCAGAGCGGGCATAGAATAGAAGGAAAGCTGTGGTGAAGAGAGAGGTCCTCTAAGTTGTGCTGTAATAGCAGCTTCTTGGATATTCACTGTGCCACTAATACTCAGATAGCCCTCTTGACCAGGTTTGTCGCTGAATGTCAATTCGCCTTGTTGCAAAACAAAGGTCTTACCTAGAATCTGAAATTGTCCCTTCGAGAGCCTTAGGGTACCGCTTGCGAGAATATCGGGAGCAGTTCCATGTAGATGGACAGTTCCTCCCCAAGTAGAAGAGAGGCCATTACCTTCGAAAGAGACTGTGTCATCCGCGCTGACAGTCACATCCAAAGCAAAAGGGAAAGAAGGTCTAGGAGGGGGAGCATTCAGAGCTTCTTTATCACTAAAAGTATAGGGTAGATTCGGTAAATCCGGGGGGAGGGATTTCGGTATGGTCGCCTTAGCAGTATCAACATTCAAAGCCCCTTTAAGAAGTGCTCCACGAAGATTTCCTTCTAGTGTGGCAGGACCGCTTAAGGTCGCTTGAATAAGGTCTAGATCAATCGCATTGAAATGATCGAATTTTCCTTCTAAGCGATAGGGAAAAGAGCTCTCTTTATCCATTTTTATTTCGGCTTTCCCTTGGAAGGTACCCTCATGATGATCGCGGGCGAAAAGAGAAGTAGCTGTAATTGTTCCATTTTCCGCATGAAGCACAGTTTCTAAATCATAAACACCAAAGCCTGAATGATGGTTTTCATAACTGGCTTGCTCCAGGGTGAGCGTGCCTTGTAATTCCGGTTTTTTCGCTGTCCCAAAGAGTAGTAATCTTCCCGCTGCCCATCCACTCAGGGTTTGACTTCCAGTATTCGCAAAATGAAAGAGCTCATCGAGTTTTCCCTCGATTTCCAAAGACCCTGAAAGAGGAAGCTCATCGCAAAGGTGAATAGATAAGGGTGAAATCTGGTAGGAATAGGGGAGTGAAAGGTGGAGCATAGCCCACTGTTGTTCACTTGCTTCCAAGAAACTATGGATTTGAATGTTTTCTTGCGCAATTCGGGCTTCGATCGAGCCTTTGACATTGATGGGGTTGGGCTCACCTTGTTTAGTAGCTTGTAGTCTTCCCAGGTCCAGTCGACACATACCTTGGATATTGTCAGGTTGAATAGCTAGTTCGCAATCAATCGAACTTTCTCCTTGTAAAGAGAGGTAAGGGGTATACATCGATAACCAAGCGACCGGTAGTTTATCTCCATGAAGAGAAAGGGTAAGTTCGGAGAGATTCTTTCGAAAAAATCCTTTTAATAATCCTTGATCGATTTTCAATTGGAATGCGTCGAGGCTTACACTATTAGCATTCCAATTGAAAGCAACAGGCTCTACGAGATGAAGGGGCTTTTCGAATAAAGATCCGTCGATTTTTTCCAAAGTAAGAGATTGCTGAAGGGGATGGTAATACGTATTCATAGCGATTTGGAAGGGGTGTTTCCATGTCCCTTCTGCTTCTAAGGAAATCGGCCATCCATTGGAATCAGATTCACCCTGAAGGTGCAAATAAGAAAAGTGAGAATTAGTAAAATAGACGTGTTCCGCTTCTATGTCGATTTTACCTTTTGGTTCTAAAAGTGGACCTTGAAGATCTGCATAGAGATTCCCACTCCCAATAAAAACATCTCTCCATTCGAGATTATGAGCCAGTACATCGATGACTTGATGATCTTCGGATAGATGAATAGATCCACCACCAGCACCTGAGAGTCGTAAAGAAGGGACAAAGGGTTGTATCGATTGGAATTTCTGGGCAGCTAAGAGAATATCACCAGAAATAGTGAAAGGGGCAAAATCTATATGAAGATCTCCACCTGAAGTAAAAGAAGGAGCCAAAAGCTCCATTTTCTCAAGTTGTAGATAAGTTGAAGCCCCCATATTCAGGTTTACGCCTGTCTTAAAAGCAGCAGAAGCATCGCCTGTTTTTGCCATAGAGGTCCATGCCCCTTTCCACATCTCTTCTTGATGCTCGGCGATTAAGGTGTTCTTCCAAGAATCCAGGTGGAGAAGGCCGAAGAGGGTATTGTATGTACCCCATTCGAGTTGTAGTCGTCCTTTTTGCAGCGATCCATGGGCCGTAGCCGACCCTTGAATTTCGGTGTTTGTCAAATTTTTGAGGAGGGAAAGATCGGGTAGATCTAATGCAAATTCTCCTTCCAGATGACGATCACTATGTAAAGAAAGATCAGCCTGCACGTCTAAAGAAGCGAGAGTAGCGTGCAATTTTCCTAAAAGAGGTTCTCCTAAAAATGGAGAGGCCTCGTGATTTACGATAAGGCAGCTATCTTGTGCATGTTTATTTTCGATTGCACGCACTTCTTCTCGAAACTTTTCACAAAGCGTAGCTTCTGCAACTTCGCATTTTGGCGAAACTCTTGGGGAATAAGAAAGTAATGCTTCTTTAAAAGATGCGCTCTGTGAATATTCCGGATTCAATACTTGTTGCCATGTTTCCCATGGACCTTCCATATCGAACGATACGAGTAAAGGATAAGTAGGTAAAAAGGGCTGAGCCAGTTGCGCGCTCACTTGAATAGCTAAATGATCGACTAAATGCCCCCCCTTCGCATGCACTTCCAATCTATTGCCTTTTTCTAAATCATGGACGAAAAGGTCGACAGTCAGTTTCTTGGCACATTTTTTTAGGATGAAAGAGCCTTTTAGCGCCAGTTCTACAGCCTGATCACCTGAGACAATCTTGATCTTATCAATACGGAAGGAAGGAAAAGCAACATCAAAGGGCAAAGAGGAAAGAGTGAGGAGTGAGTCTGTACGAAATCCCGATTCTTGATGCTTCGGAACTAACAGAAGTTCAGCCTCGGATGTATTTAGGTAACTAATAACGATTTTTTTTTGGAAAAGAGGAAAAAAAGCGACTCGAATTTTGCCATCACGAATAAAGAGGTTTAAGTCCCCCTTTTTCTCTAAGTATATTTCTGAAAACTTCCACTGTAACGGAAGAGAACCTTCAATATCTCCAATCGATAATGTAATGCCATTCTGCTCACACACTTCTTGCAAAGCGGTTTCGAGCTGTTTTTTAAACCACTTAGTTTGCGCAATAGCGACAACGGCAATAGGAATGCTTCCTGCGATAATCAGTGTGACAGCAAGAGCTTTTCTTAATTTATGCCAAGGTGAGTTCATTAAAAAGTCTGCCCTATGCTAACTAAAATACGCCATTTATGGTCGATCCCATGACGTCTATCTAAGGGGAATCCAATATCACATCTCATAGGGCCGAAGAAAGTAAAATAGCGTAGGCCCAACCCGATGGACTTGCGCCACTTTCCATCAAAAGGGGGAACGATTCTCAACCATACATTCCCAAGATCAAAAAATGGAACGACACCAAAATTTTCTGTAATACGAAATCGTGTCTCGACAGAGTAGTAGATTGCGGATCGACCGCCCAGTGGTTTTCTCTTCCCATTGGCATTCCGCCGTAATGGGCTGACCGTTAGATAGGAATATCCACGCAGATCATCTTCTGACCCGCCTAAGAAACGTTCAGGCAGGGGAATATCCTTGAGATGTTGGCTTAAAATAGAACCAATCGTAATTTGTTGGGCGAGGACAAGAAAATCTGTACGAGGTAAAACCGAGAGATAGTTGCCAAGGGTAAGCTTTTGTTCGAGAAAGCCATGCCAAGAACGATCGAAGTTGAGGGCTGGGGAAAAATTATAGCCAATATTCATCCCTCGTGTGGGATTTAAAATATTATTCACGTTACTCCATCCGACGAAGAGGGGGATTTCTGCCAGCCAAAACTGCCCGTTTTGTAAGCTTTCACTTACGAACATCTTTTCAAAGCGCCCCCCTACCGCCATCCGAAGAAAAGGAGTAACGTGCCTTTCAACAGAACCGGTCAAGCTATAAGCTTGTTTAGCGTATGTAGGATGGATGGTCTCTTGCATGGCTTGCAATTGACTATTGAAATCTTGATCTTTTCGTCGAAAATTCGGAATTCTGTAGCTAAGGATTCCCGTATGGCTAATGCGCGTGATGTCTCCTTGTAGCCGAATAATTTGCCCCTCTCCTCCTACATTCCTATTTTCCCAGCCAAAGGTGGCGCCGGGGCCAAATACTGTCTGATAGCTAATACCAGCGCTTACATTGCGGTGTAATGTTTCGCCTACTTCAAGTCCCATGGGCAAAAGTTGATCAGCATCAGGCATATTAGCAGGAGAGATTAGAACCGAGCTAAAAAGACCTGTTTCGATGAGTTCCTTTTGTGTTCTGTCCACAAGCTGCTGGTTATAAATATCTCCTTTTCTCCATAGGATTTTATTCTTAAACCAACGTGTTTTTACGCTTTCATTTCCTTCAATTGTGAGAGAGCCAAAGCGGCAAAAAGGCCCCGTATCGACATAAACCGTAACAGCCAGGCTATGACTTGCTGCAGTAGCTACTATATCCTGGCTCGTAAGCGAAGCAAGAGGGTAGCCATTGTTGGCGAGTTCTTTTAGGATTTTAGTCTCGGCATTTTGAATAGCGTTTGAACGAGCGGTCATGCCGGGATAAATACCAATAGCCGGTAAACTTAAAGTTTCCATTACAATCTCTTCATTCAATGCTTTTGAGAAGAAATGGATGGTATAGGTGTCGATGGTATAAAGGGGGCCTGAACTAATATAGACGATGACACGTGCCTGAGGAAATGTCTCCTCAACGCGAATAGTAATTTTTGCTTCATAATAGCCCAGCGCTCGAAGGATTTTTAGCATTCCCGGTATATCTTCTTCGGCTCGATAGCGTAGGGCATTAAGAGAGGAGGGAGCTTTCTTTAAGGTCGTCAATTCAGATTGTGATTTGATGATTTGGAGGGCGTGCTTATCTTCAAGCCCCTCAAAGTCAACAAGATAAGCAACGCCTTTGGCTTCAAGCCAATAAGGCGTGATAAAGAGAAAAGCGAGCAAAAAATAGGATAGGAAACGCTTCATCAAGGTGCTTTAAAATTAGGCTTTCGTCGCTTTTCATCTGAATCAAAAACGCGTTTCTGTAATTTAACTCCTATCGTGGTTTTCTACCGAGATAAAATCACAATTCTTCACGTTTCCTCATTCAATTTAAAATGATAATTACGTTAACTTAGTTCATTTCCTATCACAGAGGGTTTATGCAAGAACGTCCGCGCTCTCAGCAGATTTTTCAACAGGCTCTAGAAGTATTGCCCGGAGGTGTTAATTCACCCGTTCGTTCTTTTCCTGGGCTTCCCATCTCTCCTCTTATTATCGATAATGGCCAAGGTGCTGTTATTCAAGATGCGGACGGACATACCTATATTGATTATTGCTGTAGCTGGGGTGCGCTTATTCTGGGTCATAACCATCCTTCTATTCTCCATGCTGTCCATAGACAATTGGCTAAAGGGACTTCGTTTGGCATTACGACTGCGGTTGAAATGGAATTAGGGCGAATGATCGCAGGGGTTTATCCTTCGATAAAAAAATTACGTTTTGTTTCCTCGGGGACGGAAGCTACGATGACAGCGATTCGATTAGCAAGAGGTTTTACGGGAAAATCGACAATTATTAAGTTCAAAGGAAATTATCACGGACACAACGACAGCCTTCTTGTAAAAGCGGGCTCTGGGGTAAACAATCTCCCCGAGTCTTCCTCTGCTGGAGTTCCACAATCTTCTATTCAACAGACCATTTGCCTTCCCTATAACGATGAAGAAGAGGTCAAAAAGATCTTGCGGACTCGAAAGGACATCGCATGCGTTATCGTCGAACCAATTGCAGGAAATATGGGGGTCGTTCCGCCTGCTACAGGATTTTTAGAGGTGTTGCGTGATGAGACGGCTAGAAATGGATCTCTTCTTATTTTTGATGAAGTAATCACAGGTTTTCGTGTGGGATTGGATGGCGCTCAGGGATTGTATGATATTCTTCCAGATCTTACGTGCCTAGGCAAAATCCTAGGAGGGGGCTTTCCCGCTGCGGCTTTTGGTGGTAGACCAGAAATTATGGATAAACTTGCCCCAATAGGAAACGTTTATCAAGCTGGAACTCTGTCAGGCTTTCCGGTCGCTATGGCAGCAGGAAAAGCAGCCCTTAAAGAATTGATGCAACCTGGATTTTATTCTAACTTAGAAACAAAGGTGCGCTACTTTACAGCTCCCCTCGAAAAAGAAATACGGGAACGCAATTTACCACTTTCTATAAGTCGTGTGGGATCGATGCTAACGCTATTTTTAAAAAACCCAGAAACATTTCCCGCTTTTTTTCTCTATCTTTTCGAGCGCGGTATTTATATACCACCCCTACAAGAAGAGGCATGGTTTATATCTACGGCGCATTCAGAAGAGCAATTAAGAAGGACAGCAGAGATTATCTTATCTTTTTTCAAACAGGAAATAGCGGAAATTCCTGAAAAGCGTGAGAAATGTTGTAGCAGTACTATTTAAGAAGAGCGCCAAGTGTTATTCACTTCAGCTGCAAGAGGAGTAAGGGCTTCCGAGATTTCGGGAGCATATGTCCGATAGGATTTAAGTAAGTTCTCAACCCCATCACGTTCTTTGTCCAAGTCGCGATCGAAGAAATCTTCTGTCACCGCTTTAATCATCTGGGCCAGCTCTTGGTCATTTTTCGCTAGATCTGTAGCAAAGCGATACAAAGAGCTGATTTTATTCTCTTTGCGCACGTTACTACTGATCGTAGGATCGATGTTCCATTCCCGCCATTGGGCTTTGATGGTAGCAGCTGTTAATATCCTGTTATTTGTCATATTTTATACTAATTATATTCTCATCTGTTAACTCAATTTATATTTTATATAATTATGATTTATTAATCAATTTATAAATAAATTTAATATAAGCTACTGATTTTTAGTAGTTATGGATTAACTAAATAAGCTGGATTTAAACTACTTTTCTTCTTAAAATCGATCAATCTCTAGAACTCAAGGTCTAAAAGTTAAAATATTATGTCTATTGCCCTCCCTGCCACATTAGCAAACAGAAATTCATGGCAACCTGTTCTTATTTCCAAACGTAATGAGCAAGGAGAAGCAATTAAGGACGAGCAGGGCAAAATCGTAGCCAGACATCGTATTCTCGATGTACGTACGGGAGACTTTTACATCTCAGAAAATGTAGAAAAAATATGGGTAAAAACCGTTGGAATCTGGTGTGCATTACCTTTCTGGACTCTGGGACAGATGGTCTGGAGTGCAGGGCGTAATTTTTATGATGTAGCCAACATTGCTTACGATGCCCTAAAAAAAATTGGCGCCGAATGGAACAAGGGGCATGGAATTGGATGGATTATGGAGAATATCACGATTACATTTTCACGTGATTTGTATTGTAGGATTGCTAAAAATATTTGCCATTTTATTTCAGCGCCTTTTTTTGGCAGTGCCATGCTCATCGCCGCTACAATAGGGATTTTTTCTCCCTATGAAGGCAGAAAACAAATTGCTCAATTGGAATACGCATGGCAAGATAAAGTTTCTTTTAAGGAGGACTGCCGATTACAACACGAAAATCCTAAGGCCTTTTATTTAGCCTGGTGCTTTCAACCGCGGGGGAATGTTCATCAAGGCCTGCATTTTATCCAAAAATGGAACTCATAAATTAATTAAATAGGAAAAGAAAACTATGGCAGCAAAAACAGATATATTACCACCCTTTGTATGGGGAAAGGATTTTTATCCTGTACAAGAAAAAGAGATCCAAAAAGCACTAGCAAATGGAGAGAAGATTTTGAATTGGGCGGGTTACCTAGCTCCCTTCCTCCCTGTTATCGGCGGTATTCCAGGCAAATTACGTATGATGGGTAGTGCTGTTGAAGGTGCCTATGGATTAGGGAAAGCAGTTTTGCATTATGGAAGAGCGTATTGGGCTAACAATCAATCCCATGAAAAAAGGGAAATTGCACGCGCCTGGAAGGCTTTGGATTATGCCAAGCATGCAGGGGCAAATATGGTAAGATATTTTGTTAGCGAGATGCCTGTATTCAATTTTTTCGTACCGCTTTTGTGGGATATCTCGGGAAATCGCGTCAAATACCAGGTGGAAAAAGAGCTTGAAGCAAAGAAAGCACCCTCAAACACCTAATTCCATCCCAATCTCGCTTGTAGGGTAATAGGGAGGTGCATATGTGGGGGTTTCCCAGGGCGAAGCCAAGCCTTATCGGCTTGGCGAGAGGTAGAGACACACATATGCTCCCTTCCTAATTAGTCTACTACACCCTTGGTTCGTGCTGTGCCTTCTTGATAGAGAGGGCGCACTTCCAAGGAGGATTCCGCAAGTAGAATACGGGCTCCATCGACTTCGATAAGATAGAGCATAGATTTTTGGCTTAAAGGGCGCCGTTCGATAATCTCAATACAGGAAGAAGTATGGCGTCTAAATTTACCGCGCGCAATGCTTTTAAAGAGCCACATCACGAGAATAATAGCCAATAACAAAACAACAAGCGCGCTCATCATTTTAAAGAAAGCAGAACCATAATCTTCGACTGGGGGGGCAGGCCGTGAGGTTTGTGCTTGTAGTTCCATAGAAGTGGGAGGGGGCGGCGGAGGCGTGTTTTCTATTGGTGGAGAGGTTTCAGTGGGGCTTGGGGGCGCCTGTGCGACTGCTATAAGAGGAAGAAAACTCCATAGGAATAAAAACAAAATTTTTACAAAACGCATATCCTTCCTTTCTAAAAAACTACAAACCATTTTGGATTTTTATAACGTTCTACGCAATCCTGGGTTGCGAAGAATTCCACCTGAAGAGGAAAATATCTACGCCGTTAATGGTACATAAAAAATTTTGTGTCTCTTGTCAATGAATAGATGGACACGCACAGGACACGCACAGGACACGCGCAGTTAGAGGGGTAATGGAAAAGGGCTGGATTGTTTTAGATCTTGATGGGACCGTAGTGGATGGTTTTCAACCTATTTACCTCCCTGTCGTCGACTACTTGCACACACTTCAGAAATCGGGCTGGAAGATGCTTTTCCTAACCGGCCGCACCTTTTCCTCGGCTCAAAAATCGCTTATCACTCTTTCTTTCCCCTATTTTCTCGGCGTGCAAAATGGTGCCGATATTGTGGAAATGCCCCTACAAAAGGCATTTGAGCCCTGTTATCTAGATAGCGAGATCCTCTCTCATGCTGATAGGGCTTACCAAGGGGAACCGGAAAATTACCTCGTTTATGCGGGGTTTGCAAAAGGCGATTTTTGTTATTACCGTCCTGAAAGTTTTTCTCTTTCCTATCGAAATTATTGCCAGAAATTACAGAATTTTTGTTCGCAACCTTGGCAAATAGTTCAATCTTCTCAAGAATTGCTAGGCATGCAATTTTCTCTATTAAAATGCCTAGGACCAGAAAAAACAGTTCGTGCTGTTGCCGAGAAACTCTCACTTTTTTCTGACTTGGAAATTACGGTAATTCGCGACACTGGGTTTGATCCACGGTTTTTTCTCGCCCTTGTAACCAATCATGAAGCGACAAAAGGAAAAGCTTTGCGAAGGATCTTAAAGAAAACGGGCTGGAAAGAAGGAGAGCGCATTATTGTAGCAGGAGATGATTTCAATGATCTTAGCATGCTCCGAGAAGCTGATATAAAAATCGTTGTAGAAACAGCTCCGCCAGAAATACTCGCGGAGGCGGATATTGTCGCTCAGCCACCCAGTAAAATGGGAATGATACGCGCTTTAGCCGCGGCTGTAGGTGGAACGGAAGGAGATAGAAATGAGTAGAAGACTTATTGATATTTCTCTGGATGCTGCCCGCAAGCGCCTCAGTTCTCAAACAGGATGGATTCATTTTTCTTACGAATCTGACGGAATCCAGCACGACACGATACCACTGTTAGAAAATTTTTGTTTTGTTTTAGCTCTTTTTCGCAGTCGCTTGGGTGAAGATATTCTCCAAGGAAAAGAAAGGCTGGAGAAATTACTCCATTTTGAAGTCGATGGTTGTTTTCCGATCTATCTCCATGAATATCCCGAAATTCGCGATCCTGGATTAGCTATCGAATTTCTTCCTATATTTCTTTATCTACGTAAAGAATATGGTGCTGTTTTAGGAGAGTATTTAGATTCTCGGCTTTCCAGTTCAATAGCGCGAATTATTGCACACGCTGAAAAGCAAACCTTCCAATGGTCGTCAGGAAAACGCGCAAAACTCGATGCTGCTCAAGGTCTTTATCATTTACGACCAGAACGTATTGTGCATTCTTCCTCCCAATTAGCTGATGAATTAATCGCCTTGCAAATGCAAGATGACGAGCAGTCAAAACACTATATGGCTAGCTTTTTCGCTTTCTGGCATGCAGGATTTGACCTTTATCAGGGGCCGTATGCTCGAGAACTTTATGAGGGCACAAGCCCACAGCCAACGCTTTTCGATTGTTTTATGGAGTCAGAACGCATTCCGCTTGATCACCCTCTTCAGATGCGAACTTCACTGGTTTATCCCCTTGCAAAACTCCCCAAAGAGAAGACTGAGCGAGATCTTTATACCTGGATAGATGATCTTACCAGCAAGTCTCTACATCTTTTTTGGGGAAATAAGCAAGAGCTGCATTCTTTAACTCTTCAAGGGGCTACAAGTTGGCACACTACCCAACCTGGCCACTATACAATCGATTTTGTTCTTGGTGTAGAGCCGCCTAAGACAGGTGTAGAAAAATGTGAAGTCAATCTTTTCATGGACTATCATCCCTCACACCAAATTCTACTAGATGAAAAGAGGGGAAGTTCCTTCCCATTGGTTCAGCGGGTAACGATTGTATCTACTACTCTTACAATGAAATTACGCTTTGATGTAATTGAGGGAAAAGGAGAGTTTTATGGCCATCTTCTACGAGGTAATCGCCAGAGACAAGTCGCCAATCGCGGGGAAAATCGTTTCACCGCTTACGATTGGCAACTCGCTTTACGAACTCTCTCGCGAGAGCCTTCATGTACCGTGCGCATGTGCTTAGAAATTCATCCCCATGCACCTACGCAAGAAATCGATCTACTAAAAGATAAGAGCCTTTCAAAAAATAGCGGCAACAATAATGCCGAACCGCTAATTGAATCCTGTGGCCCTTGTTGCTTTTGATACTGCTTCTTAGCGTTTGGAAAGCGCTTTCTTAGCTGTTCGTTTGAGCACTTTCCGTGCGGCTTTTTTCAGTGTTTTTTTAACGGCTTTCTTAGCAACTTTTCTTACCGTTTTTTTAGCTTTTTTGAGGATTTTTTTAGGGCTATCTAAAGGTAAATGGAGAGTTTCTTTGCTAAAATTTTCGAGATCATCTTTTAGCTTGTGGTATTTTTTTAATAACTCTTTTTTCAGCCCTTTTCCCTTCCCAGAAGCTACTATTGCTGTAATAGCGCCTAAGCTCGATCTGAGCATAGCACCAGCAAAGAAATTTCTATAGGGGTGTTCTTTACTCATAATCACCTCATCCTTTTATTTTTTTCCATATTTGAAAACCTGTCGCTACCCAATTAATGATTCCCGATAATTGGCAATCATGTTTCTCGATTGTCTTTTCCATTTGTTTCATCATTTTGGGTTCTTTTATGTCGTGTTTTTCTAATATGCAACCCACGTTTTCAAGAGCTTTTCCCACTAGGCCTAAGGTTTGGTGTTTATCTTTGTTGTGTTCGCGGGTAGCTAATAGGACAGAAAGAGTCCCTACTGCTGCAGCACCAAGTAAAGCACCAATCCATAACTTGCTCGAATCATCATCGCGTTTTGTCATAACCTTTTACCTCGTTTTTAATTTTGTTAAAGAGAATCACACCATGCATGAGGCATTCTAGAATTTCACTAATTTTTTCTGGTGTGCTTTTAGAGTGCTTACTATCTGTATGAGCTTTTTTCAATGCATACATAGGTTGAAAAAAGACATCGAGTGCTTCCGATTTTTTTTGGATGTCTTGAATCAGAGTTGCGCTTTCATCAACGACTTTATCCAATTTTTTGACCGTTTTCTTCATTGTGAATAAAGCAACTACAGCGCAAACGGTAAGCAGTAAAAATAATGTGGCGATAATTGCGACACTGACTTCAATAACGGTAATCATAATCAACACTTTTTCTTTTGTTAATTTTATTATTTAACAAATTCAATAAAAAAGTATAGTTTTAATTTAAAAAAACTCCTTCTTAATTAAACAGGAGTTTAAAAAAGACCTATACTTCCAAGTGTGCGTGAGCTGCGAACTCTTGTCCCTGAAAGGCGGGACTATCGACGGCAATTCCCATAGCATGGAGCCCGTTATCAACGTAGAGTGTAACACCACTTATCGCAGAGGCGAGAGGGGACAAAAGAAAGAGAGCGGCTTGGCCAATTTCTTCAGCTTCTAAATCTTTTTGTAACGGTGCATTTGCTTGGGAAAATGCAATCATCTGATCGATAAAGCTGACGCCGCCTGTATGGCCGATGGCCCGTGCAGCGCGACTTTTCAAAGGACCTGCTGAAATTACGTTGACCCGAACATTCCATTTGCGGCCAGCTTCCCAGGAGAGAACGCGTGTATCACTTTCTAGAGAAGCTTTCGCGGAACTCATCCCGCCACCATAACCTGGAATAACGCGCTCGGAAGCGAGGTAGGTAAGCGAGACAGCAGAACCTTGAGGGTTCATATGGGGACCAAAGTGCTGGATGAGGCTGATGAACGAATAAGAAGAAGAACTTTGCGCTGCAAGATAACCGCCTCGCGAAGTTTCAAGAAGAGGCTTTTTCACTTCGGGGGCATTGGCTAATGCGTGAACGAGGATATCGATCTTTCCAAACTCACGCTCTACGTCCTCAGCTACTTCTGAAACAGTGTAGCGAGCGACTTCTGCATAGCGTTTATTTTCACGAATTTCTGCTGGAACATCTTCTGGACTGTCATAGGCAGCATCGAGAGGATAGACCTTGAGATAGTTCATCAAGTTTCCATTGCTGAGTTTACGAGATTCGTTGAATTTTCCCGCCGCCCAAGACTGCGTAAAAATCTTCAAGATAGGAGTCCATGTGCCTATGATGATCTCTGCACCTGCTTCAGCTAAAGCCTTTGCAATAGCCCATCCATAGCCCTGATCGTCTCCGATACCTGCGATAAAAGCTTTTTTACCTCGTAGATCGATATGGAACATAACGTATGCCTCGTCTTTAAAATTTCAGGTATATATTTATAGCACAAACGGGGCTGCAAAACAAGGTATGGTTAAAATAGGGGAAAGCAAAATACCGGTCCTTGCGGACCGATAAAAATAAAACTACGATTGCATTTAATTTTTTGCGAAATTGAGGGCAAAAAAAAGAAATAAAGAAAAATGCCTTCTAAAATTAGCCTTTACTGACCATGCGTTTCCAACCTTCGGCTGTTAGCATGCGATGAAGAGAGGACTTAGGTGCTTCTTTTTTAGTCTCTTTAGGCGTTTCTTTGGTTGTCGTTTTAGCCGCTTTTACGGGTTTGGCCGCGCTCTTTTTTTTGGGTGGAGCTTTGATGGAACTTTTTTTTACTTTTGCTATCATGATTATGTCCGCCTTTATACTATGTACCCTTGGCACGAGTATAGGACGGCTCAAGGGCTATTGTCAAGGTTTTTTTAAAATTGCCGCTCTGGTAAAAAAACGTTTTTTGAGTACTTTATGGTAAAAATTTCAATATCGTATGAGGGGGATCTTTTAACGCGCTCTATCCACGAAAGTGGAGAAGAGTTATTCACAGATGCTCCACGTGACAACGGTGGTCAGGGAAAACATTTCTCGCCAACCGATCTAGTGGCAACTGCTTTGGGTACATGTGTGCTAACCCTAATGGGGATGGCAGCTAAACGCGTAGGGATCGACCTTAAAGGCGCGCATTTGGTTGTTACAAAAGAGATGAAGAGAGAGCCGGTGAGAATGCTTGCAAAATTAGATATCGTTTTTTTCTTTCCTCATTCTATAGATGCTGCCTCCCAAGAAAAAATTGAAAGGGCAGCGATGACCTGTCCTGTACATGCAAGTCTACATCCGGATATCAAACAGATATTTACTTTTCACTGGGGTACAAGGCCTGCATGAAAGCTTCTAGTGTAGCTCTATTAGAAAAGCATCTAAATGAAGGGTCCCTTCTTTCGGTCTATATAGTGGCCTGTCCCCATGCAGCAGACCGCCGAGAGATTACTTCCAAGATTGTGGCTGCAATTAAGAAGGTGAAAAACCCCGAAGTACAGCGTTTTTCTGGGAATGCAAGTTTCGCTAGTGCCTTTCAGGAATTACAGACAGTAAGCCTTTTCTCTTCTGAGCGTGTGCTTCTTCTTGACGATAGCGAGGAGTGGAAACCAGAAGAGAATGCATTTCTCGTGCGTTGGATACAAAATCCTCCCGGAAAGATCACCTTAATTTTAGGTGTTACAAATGCATCAGCCTTAGCGCATTTTCTTAAATCTCCCGCATTCTTTATCGACCTCTTACAGGAAAAGCCCTGGCAGCGTCAGCAAAGATTGCTCGAAGATCTTCGTTCTCTCTCACGAGAATCTCGTATTGTAGTTGATGAAAGTGTTTTTGATTTCCTTTTTCACCAAGTGGGCAGCGACTGGCTGCTTCTTAAAAGTGAATTAGAAAAACTGCTTTCCTATGCGGCAGAAAAAAAACATATAACATTAGAAGAAGCCCGGCGTCTTGCCTCTTCCGGGATTTTTCCTGAAGGATGGGCTCTAGCTGAGCAATTGATTTACCATTCTCAAGGCCTCATGACGGCTCCATCTTTAGATACAAACGCTCTTCTAGCCCTTCTAGGTCAGCTTCGCTACTACTTGCGATTAGGTCGGCAGCTCGCTTCAGGAGAAGAAAAAGGGATAAAACCCTATCAAGTGCAGAAATTTAAGGATAAATCTCGCGCTAAAGGCCCTCTTTTTTTTGAGAGAGGTATTCTTGCTTTAAATGAAATCGAAGCACTGGTTAAAAGCTCTTCTCTCAGTGCTCAGCTTCTCCTGCATCGCTTTGCTGTAAGACTTCACTTAGAACACACCCTCTCATGACATTATTTCTTTTACCCAATTTTTTAGCAGAGACTGCCGTTGCCGAATTATCCCTTCCCTCGGGTGTGGCACCACTAGTAGAAACACTCGATGGACTGATTGCAGAGAGTGCGAAAGAAGGTAGAGTTTTTCTCAAACGCCTACTCACAACCCGAAAAGTTGCCGAAGTGCCTATCTCACTTTTAAATGAACATACCAAGAACGAAGAACTCGATGAGCTCATGGTCCCACTGCTTCGTGGCGAAAAGTGGGGTCTGGTTTCGGATGCTGGCCTGCCTTGTCTCGCTGACCCTGGAGCACGACTTGTCATGCGGGCAAGACGTGCGAACATTTTGGTTCGCGCTGTGGCAGGGCCCTGTTCTTTTATCTTAGCTCTTATGCTTTCGGGTTTACCGGCACAGAGGTTCACCTTCCATGGCTATCTCCCACGCGAATCTCAGGAATTGGCTGGCCTGCTTAAGAGTCTCGAGCAACGCGCTAGAAGAGAAGGGGAGACACAAATTTGTATGGAAACACCCTATCGGAATCAGCGACTCTTGGAAAACTTACTGCGCTATCTTCCCGATAGTTTTACTCTCTCGGTGGCTTGCGATTTGACATCTTCGAATGAAGAGGTGTTGACATTTTCCATAAAAGAATGGAAAACCCGCTCGCCTCCTTCTCTCGACGATCGACCTGCAGTGTTCCTTTTTAGTTCTGAAGCTAAATGATCTCTTCAGCGACCGTGTCGTAAAAGAGCCGACCCTGCTCTGTCAGGAAAAGATGATTCCCTAGCTCACCTAGAAAACCTGCATTTATCAATTGTGTAAGAATGGGGAATAGATCAGCAGGACAAGGACCTCTTTGTGTAGTAAAAAGAGAAAAATCTACTCCTTCAACAAGACGCAGTTGAATAGCAAGGAGCTCACGAAAAGCAGCTTCTTGGGGTAATTGCTCTTCAAAATCAACGGGTGATTTTTTTTCTTCAAGCGCTGTCATCCATTTTGTAAAAGAGGAAGCATTTTTAAAGCGCTTGCCCTCGTAATAACTAAAAGCCGAAGGCCCCAAGCCGATGAAAGGTCTCCCTTGCCAATAACCCGTATTGTGTACAGAGACCTTATTGTCACGAGCAAATGCAGAAATTTCATACCGTAACAATCCAGCAGATTCGCAGGTTGAAATGGCATATTCGAGCATTTTTAAACTCTCTTCTTGGCTGGGAAGAAGGGGCTTAAGTGCACGTTGCTTCTTAAAAAACAGGGTTTGGGGCTCAAAAGTCAGGTTGTAGAGCGAAAGATGGGTAATAGGCAATTTCATGGCCCGGTCGACAGTTCGCTGCCAGCTTTGTAGGGACTGCCCGGGTATATCATACATCAAATCGATAGAGATATTATCAAAGCCTGCTTCACAACTGGTCTCGATAGCTTCGATTGCGCGTGTTGCCCTATGCCTTCGATCCAAAAGGATAAGCTGATGATCGTCTAGAGATTGTACCCCTATACTTAAGCGGTTGATACCAAGCGATCGGAAAGCTCGCATTTTTTCTAGCGTTATACTTTCTGGATTCGCTTCGATCGTGATCTCGCATGCATGACGCAAAGAAGTAGGAAGAAGTAAGTCTAAAAGGTAGTTGATGGAGGAGGGGCTCAGTAAGCTGGGAGTGCCTCCACCCAGATAAAAAGAAACGATTTTGTTACTCTCAAAAGATGAGCGATAGAGTTCCCACTCTTTCTCTATCGCCTGGACATAAAGCTCTTCGCGTTCCTTTTCATAGGGGATCACATAAAAGTGGCAATAGGGACATTTAGTCTGACAAAAGGGGACGTGCAGGTAAATACTGCTGTCATGAATTTTACCAATCGTTTGCATCAGGATCTTCGAGAACACCGCGTTTCCAACGGTTACGATCACTAAAAGGATCCTCGTCATCATCTTCCGAATGAACAGTCGCGCCCGCTTCCTCGCCTTCATCACCTTCTTCGGCTGTCGATGTTTCAAAATCAAATGACTCTGTTTCTACATCGATTCCAATATCTGTTAGCCCTTCTTCAACAACATCCATATCCGCTATACTATGGGGTTCTTGAAAAGCTTGGCGTCCATGAGCAGGTCGTTTGGGCAGAGCAAACTCTTCGCTCTCTCCACTTTCTTTGAGAAAACGTAGCCGTTCTTTCTCTTCACCAATTTTCGACTCAAGAGAGGTCATCTCTTCGCGATGCTTTTGCAAATCTTTTTTAGGAACAAGGCCGAGTTTTAACCATTGCTCCAAGTCGAGAAGTTCGGTTTCTAATTTTTTTAGTCTTTCACTTTTAATATTCATAGCATTCTATTCTTACAATTTTCCTTTTGTTCATCTCATCTATACGAGATGAATTGCTCTTAGAGGTCAATCCCAAGCGGACTTTGTATTACCCCGTTCTTCGCGCTTTTTAATGCATGCTTCTTGATGATGCAAGATTTTTTTTAATTTTAGAGTGCGTTTTCAAATTTCAAAAACTCCAAAAACGGGGCGATACTAGTACAGCCATCCAAAAAAACTCAAGGCCGTTCCTCAAAAAATCAATAAAAAGCTCTTTTTATAAAACATTCTAAGAAGAGATTCTCCGCAATTAAAGTATTTTTATCTTATTTTTTGTGCATAGACAAGCAATCATTCCTGCTGCACTCGCAAACTAAATGAAGGAAGTTAATAAACGTAATTTGCAAATAATACTTTTTGCCCCTATAGGAAAAGAATAGGGCAATCTAGGGAGTTATAATGTCCAAAGATAGTTTTGGCGCAATGGCAAATGCCGCATTTGTTGATGGGCTTTATGACTCCTATAGGCGCGATCCGCATAGTGTTGATCCCTCCTGGAGAGCTTTTTTCTTGGGGTGGGAAATGAGCCAATTGGCCGGCGTCACTCCTGTTAAAGGGGGGCACGAATATGATGCAGTACGGATTTATCACTTAATCCAAGCCTTCCGTACATATGGACATCTTTTAGCTGCTAATAATCCTCTCGCTATTTTACAAAATTCCGATGTCCCCGAGTTGACATTAGCTTACTTGGGTTTTACCCAAGAAGAATGGGATCGCCCAATGCCCACCTGTGGGTTTCTAACAGAAAAAGAGGCACCCCTTTCCCAAATTTATGAGGCACTCAAACGTACTTATGGTGGTCTTATTGGGCTTGAATTTATGGGAACCGGTTCTGCCTCAATGCAAACATGGATTCAAAAGAAGATCGAACCCTATTTTCCGATTGCTTTCACTCTTGATGAGAAACGTCAAATTTTGACAGATCTGTATAGAGCAGAAATGTTTGAAGTGTTTATTCACACCAAATATGTGGGCCAGAAACGTTTTTCTCTAGAAGGTTGTGAGACGTTAATTCCCATGCTAGAACGTATCATCGACAAAGCAAGCGAGCAAGGTGTTGAACAGACCCTTGTAGGTATGGCACACCGAGGCCGCTTAAATGTGCTAGCGAATGTCCTTCGAAAATCCTATGCGCTTATTTTTCATGAATTTGAAGATCACTATTCTCCTGATACTGGTGAAGGAACAGGAGATGTCAAGTATCACAAAGGATTTTTTTCTCAGGTTAACACAACTTCCGGCCATACCATGGGCGTCACTCTTGTGGCCAATCCTAGCCATCTAGAATCGGTCGATCCTGTAGTTTTAGGAAGCGCGCGTGCTCTGCAGGTCAGTAGCGGCCACTCGTCTCAGAGAATTCTTCCTATTCTCATTCATGGAGATGCTTCTATCGCAGGACAAGGAGTAGTCTATGAAACAATCCAGCTATCCGGACTGCATGGATATGGAACAGGGGGAACCATCCATATCGTCATCAATAACCAAATTGGTTTTACAACAGTCCCCAGAGATAGTCGTTCTACACGTTATTGTACTGACATCGGTAAAGCCTTCGGTGCTCCTGTTTTCCACGTAAGCGCCGAAAATCCTGAAGAATGTGTTTATGCGATTGAACTCGCTTTTCAACTGCGACAAGAATTTGGATGCGATGTCTTTATCGACGTACTCTGCTATCGCAAATATGGCCACAATGAAGGGGACGAACCTACTTTTACACAGCCTCTCGAATACCAGATTATCCGCGCAAAAAAAAGCATTTTGACCTTATATAGAGAAAAGCTCGAAAACGAAGGAGTTCTCAGCAGAGAAGAAATTGTTGCCTTAGAAAAGGGATTTCAAGACGAATTTCAAAAAGCCTCCATCGATGCGCAAGCCCCCACAACGGAATTCCGCTCTCCTAAAGAGCACGAAATTTTCTATGAGCCCCAGACAGGGGTACCTAGCGAAGTCCTGCAACGTATTGGCGAAGAACTCGCCACCATTCCTCCTACCTTTCACGTGCATCCCAAGGTTCGTCGTGTTTTAGATGAGCGTTCTGTGGCTCTTAAAAAAGAGATCCAAGAACCTTCTATTGATTGGGGGAATGCAGAAGCTCTGGCTTTAGCTACTCTTCTTGAAGAAGGGGTTCATGTCCGGATTTCTGGACAAGATGTAAGGCGGGGAACTTTTTCTCATCGCCATGCGATGATCGTCGACCAAAAACAGGAAAATAAATATTTTCCTCTCTCCCACTTGAAAAACGCCCAAGCACTTTTCGATATTTACAACTCTCCACTCTCCGAATTTGCCGTTTTAGGTTTTGAATATGGATACAGCCTTGTCTTTCACAAAGGGCTGATCATTTGGGAGGCGCAATATGGGGATTTTTGTAATGGAGCCCAAGTGGCTATCGACCAATTTATTGCAAGTTCCGAACAAAAGTGGGGAGCAGCTACAGGCCTCACACTCTACCTGCCTCATGGTTATGAAGGCCAAGGCCCCGAACATTCATCAGCACGTATGGAACGCTTTTTACAACTAGCAGCTGATGATAATATGCGTATTGCCAATCCGACAACACCAGCTCAACTCTTTCATCTTTTACGTCGACAAGGGCTTTACCAAGAGAAAAAACCTCTAATTATTTTCAGTCCCAAAGCGATTCTGCGTCATCCCTTAAACCTAAGTCCCTTGTCGGCTTTTGCGGAAGGAGTCTTTCAGCCTCTCCTCCCTGACCCTCTGCTCCAAAAAAAACCTGCTAAAATAATTTTCTGCTGCGGAAAAGTGTATTATGATCTTTTAGCTGAGCGCGAAAAACGTCAGTTACAAGAAGAACTCGCTATCGTCCGTATTGAACAGATTTACCCCTTTCCTAAAGAGGCCTTGAAGACTCTTTTGCAAACTTTTTCTCCTTTGCCTACTTGTATGTGGGTGCAGGAAGAGCCGGAGAATATGGGCGCCTATCTTTTTGTTCGCCACGAAATAGAGCCACTGTTAGAAGAACTAAAAAGCGGTTCGCATTCGTACGCGCTTGCGTATTCATGCCGTCCTGCATCGGCATCAACAGCGGCGGGTTCGCATGCTCTACATAAGAAACAATACACCGCTTTTATGGAAGCGGCCATGGAGATACCATCATGACGGTTGAAATCAAAGTCCCTACAATGGGTGAATCGATCTCTGGTGCTACAGTTAGTAATATTCTCAAACCCCAAGGCACTTTTGTCAAACAGGGGGAAGAGATCATCGAACTGGAAACAGAGAAGGTCAATCAATCTCTCTATGCTTCACAAGCAGGTCAAATTGCGTGGCAAGTAAAGGTAGGGGACAAAGTGACGATCGGTCAAGTGATTGGGTCCATCGATACAGCAAAACAGGCAAGCGCCCCACAAGAGCCGCTCGCTCCTCCTTCCTCTTCGCCTCGAGAAGCAGCACCCCCTTCAGCGCCTGCAACTCCGCCTACAACTGGCTCATCTCGTCTGACGACTGCTGATTTTGCCGCTTCTTTTACATCTTCTTCTACGCCCGCTCCTCAACCTCAACAAACTCCCTCTTCTGCCCCTGTTTCCGCTTCGCCTGCAGCGGCAAAACCCTCCTCTTCGACCCCTCTTCCTTCATCTACAACTTCAAGCAATACTACCCGTCGTCGAATGAGTGGGCTTAGACGCACGATTGCGCAACGACTAGTCGAAGTAAAAAATCAGACTGCCATGCTCACGACCTTTAATGAAGTCGATATGACCAATATCATGGCTATACGCGCCCGAGAAAAAGACTCCTTTCAAAAACGCTATGGTGTGAAACTGGGATTCATGTCGTTTTTTGTGAAGGGTTCCGTTGCGGCACTTAAAGCCTTTCCAGACGTAAATTCCTTTATCGAAGGGGAGGAGATTGTCACTTACACATCCTACGACATTGGTGTGGCCGTTTCTACCGATAAAGGCCTCTTTGTACCTGTGATCCGCGATTGCAGCCAATTGACCTTTGGGGGAGTTGAGGCAGCATTAGAAGGATACGCAAAAAAGGCGCGAGAGGGGAGTATTGCTATAGACGATTTGCGAGGCGGGAGTTTCACAATTACCAATGGTGGAGTATTTGGCTCTTTACTCTCGACCCCTATTTTAAATCCTCCGCAAAGCGCCATTTTAGGCATGCATGCCATTGTCAAAAGGCCAGTTGTAGTAGATGATCAAATTGTGATTCGCCCCATGATGTACCTCGCTTTAAGTTATGACCACCGCATTATCGACGGTAAGGAAGCCGTACAATTTCTCGTGCATCTTAAGAAGGATTTAGAAGAGCCTTCACGCTTGCTATTGGAGCTTTGATCCTATGGAAGAATTTGATGTTGTCGTCATCGGTTCGGGGCCTGGTGGTTATGTCGCCGCGATTCGTGCTGCTCAATTAGGTCTTAAAACAGCGTGCATCGAAAAAGATGAGCCATTGGGTGGAACATGCCTCAATGTAGGTTGTATCCCTTCTAAAACTCTTCTCCATGCATCCGAGGAGTATTGGAAATTAAAAACGAAGGGAAAAAAACTGGGGATTAATTGCTCCAGCCTCGAATTCGAATGGCCTGCGATGCAGCAGGAGCGTAAAAGTGTGATCAAGGGGTTTAACAAGGGGATAGAGGGGCTATTTAAAAAGAATAAAATCACCCGTATTTTAGGAAGCGCCTCCCTAACTTCTCCTCATCAAATCGATATCCAAGGCATGAAGATCTCTGCAAAAAATATCATACTCGCTACTGGGTCCGAGCCCATTCCTTTGCCTTTTTTACCCTTTGATGAAAAGTTTGTTCTTTCTTCTACAGGAGCTCTCGCTCTTCAAAAAATCCCTTCCACTTTGCTGGTAGTGGGGGCCGGGGTAATTGGAGTCGAATTAGGATCGGTCTATGCGCGTCTAGGGTCCAAAGTCCAATTCATCGAATTTCTCGATCGTATCTGCCCCACAATGGATGAGAGCATTTCTCGTCAATTTGAAGCTCTTTTGCGTGCTCAAGGATTGGAATTCGCCCTCTCCACTAAAGTGACAGGCGCCACTCTTACCGATAAAAGTGTTCAACTAGATGTAGAGGATCAGAAAAGCCAAGAGAAAAAACAGTATGCAGCCGACGCCGTGCTTGTCTGTATCGGTAGGCGTCCTTATGCAGAAGGCTTAGGGTTGGATAAAGCGGGTGTTTTGCGCAATGTAAAAGGGCAAGTCATTGTCGATCATTCCTTCCGCACCAATCACTCGACGATTTATGCCATTGGAGATTTGATCGATGGGCCTATGCTAGCTCACAAAGCTTCTGAAGAGGGAGTCGTAGTTGCCGAACTCATTGCGGGCCATACCCCTAAGGTAGATTACGCAGCCATTCCTAGTGTCGTCTATACATTTCCCGAAGCGGCATCTGTAGGATTAACAGAAGCTGAGGCCAAAAACTACAACTTACCCGTCCGCATTGGCGTCTTCACTTTTAAAGCAAATTCACGGGCGAAGTGCATGGGAGAGGATGAAGGATTTGTCAAAATCATTGCCCATGCCGAAAGTGACCGCCTTATGGGTATTCATATCTTGGGGTCGCATGCATCTGAATTGATTGCTACATGTGCCTTAGCGCTTCATAAGAAAATGACAGCTTTAGAGCTTGCCAACCTTCCTTTTGCGCATCCCACTCTTTCTGAGGCGATTAAAGAAGCGGCACTAGCAGTTCACAAACGCCCTATACATAGCTAGACCTAGCTAGATTTTAGTGCTGGCATTAGCAGGAATGCCAGCGTAAAGGGTAAAGAATTTTAGTAGCTTTGAGACTTTCCACATCCACAAGAGCTTTTGACATTGGGATTAGAAATCTTAAAGCCAGATCCGTTAAGACCTTCCACAAAATCAATCTCCGCTCCTAAAAGACGTTTGGCTGCAACAGTCTCCACGTGGATTTCCATGCCTTGTGAATGGAATACTGTGTCGGTAGGCTTTGCTTTCTCGGAGTAATCAAGAACATACTCAAATCCGCTACATCCAGCTGCTTTATCCCCAAATCGTAAGTGCCATCCCTCTTTACCTTCGTCAGCCAGGATTTTACGGTATTTATCAGCTGCTCGCTTTGTGAGGCTAATCGTGGTCGCATCGCTTTTTTCTTGGAGAATAGCATTCAATTTGCCGACCAATTCATCAATCGCTGTTTCTGCAAATCCATGGCCTAGCATGCCCGCTTCAAGTGTCTCCCATGTAGCGGCTTGACAGCCCACACATTGCAAACCTGTATTGGTAAGCTCTTGGGCCAATCTTTGGCTTTTGGAAGGGAAACGAGAGAAGATTTCCTCAATCGTCATATCACGTGAAATGCGCTCTATTTGTTCTTGAGACGTTTGTGTCATAACTCTTCTCCTAAAAGTTGATTTTTACGCAGCCTTGACGAATTCTGCATTGGCAAGCCAGGCGCTCTTTATTTAAATCTCCCAAAAAATCCCTCTCTTCTTGCGTGAATTCAGAAAGGTTTTCCATTCCTTCAACTACTTCAATAACGCAAGTTCCACAGACACCTTCTGTACAAGCAAAGGGCACACCTGCCTCTTCGCATGGCTCAATTAAAGGGGAGTCATCCTCAAGTTCTCTTTCTTCATCGGTATTTGCAAAAATGAGCTTCGCCATGCAGGACCTATTTCATTAAAAATTTTACTCGTGTTCATGCCTTAGAAACATCAGTTTACTAGTATCCTATAGGCCGCTTTTATAATAAACGGACAATATACACTATAGGGGTTTTGTCCCCAAATGGGAAAAACCCGCTCAAATCGTAAGAAATAGCACTTTTTTTGGAGAGCTTTTACAAGAAACAAAAAAAAGGCTGGCTTCTCTACCCACAAAATCAAGTTATGGGTAGAGAAGCCAGCCTTTGAGAGATAGAGGATAGCGAATTTATTTAGAAGCGATCAAAGGAAGAAGGACTTTCTCCATGCTCGGATTCTGCATCTTCAGCTAGAAGCTCTTCAACTGTGGCTTTTAAAGTAGTAATCCCTTCAGGAAAGCCGCAGCGTACAAGCATCTCATTCAAATAGCCGAGTTCTGCCTCGAGCATATCGACCTTGCTCTCAAGAACAGCTACCGCAGAGCGCAGAGTTCGTTCTGGATTAGGGTTTCTATGGCTCAATTCGTTCACTTTATCCTCCTTAAATAAGTACAACAAAAGTGTTGCTCTTAGTTGTAATTATAAAGTTTCCGTAAAGAAAAAGCAAGTGAAAAGTAAAAATTTTAAAAACTGCAATAATATAAACAACTTATTACCAAAGTCTTTGATTGTTATTGTTTAAAGTAATTATTGATTAATAATTGAATTACAATTCTATATAATATAGATTTTTATTGATTAATTAATTAATTTTTTATAAAATACTAACATTATTATTAAATATTAAGAAAAGGCAGTATTATGTCCTCATCCAGCACTCCAGGAGCAGGCGCAGGTGCCCCCACTCCTCTAGACCCAAATTTATCAACCCCTCCCACCGTATCCACAATGCCGAGAAGGTCAGCTTCTCAACAGCAACCACTTCCTCGAGCTAAAACTAATTTTTTCGCTTCTTTCTTTGCTAAGACTCCAATAGCCCCCCCCCTCTGCAGCAAAAAAGGGTATTGATGAGGATGCCCGAGATAGTAGGAGACATCATTTTATAAAAGACATTGTCCAAAAATACGCTAATATAAAAACCCTTGAAAAAAAACTCGATACAGAAAGTCGTGAGCAGACTATTGCTAAATTGCGTGCAGAAAAAATTCGTGCTGAAAAAACTATCTTGGGCTTGTATGAATCCTATGTGGTTTGCCTCAATCTTAGTCGGGAAACGCCCTTGCAAGAACTCCTTGAAAGTTGTGGTAGAGAAATGAATAGAATTGCTAACCATACCACTTTTTTATCCCTTGATGAAAAGCAGGGACAAAATTTCTTACAAAAGATGAAAGGGGCATTTTATAAAAATTTAATTCAATCGAATGGCTATATTAAAGAGATAAGTATTATTAAGAGATCACTCGAGGTAAATGGCAATCTTAAAGAATTTATTAAATCGGTTCGCTTTTTTTCAGAACAGCGATGGGAATTCATAGGTGCAGAAAAACGCGATGTTCTTCGAGATTTTATCCGCAGAGCATGCAGTAATATTGGTTACTATTCGGCTCCTGAAAGAGATCCGCTTGGATTTACTTCGGGCGAGGAAAGCGAGTTTATTAGAACACATATTAAATCTCTCGAAAAAAAGATTACTTGTTTTAAAGAACTAAAAAAAGAGACAAGAGTTCACAAAGAGTGTGAAGACCAACTAAAACAAACACTCTCTGATGAGGATCGTAGCGAGATTGAAAATAACAGGAATAGAGCACTAATCAAAATAGCTCATTGGGAAAGGGAAACTCGCGGTGATGTAGAAAGCGTCTGTCAAATTCGTTTACGTCTGTTTTTAGAAATTAAAGCGTTTTTATTCCAACCAACTGATATGGTTCATTTTTTAAATAGGCTTGACGCTATACTACCTCCTGATTCCGACGATGGTGTAGCTCCTAAAACACGCCTAGAACTTTCTTCGTCACCTTCTCCAACAGCGAGTTCAGCCCCTTCATTTTCCTCTAGTTCACCAGAAACACCTGTATCGTTATCTTCTCTTTCAAGCACTCCCTTGTCCACTCCTCCTGCTATGCCGTCAAGCCTCCCACCTCCACTACCTGGGTCGCATGAACAACCTCAAACACCCTCATTATCCTCTCCTGATCCTGACGATAATGTAGCTCTTCCTACAGCGCACCTAGAACTTTCTTCGTCACCTTCTCCAACAGCGAGTTCAGCCCCTTCATTTTCCTCTAGTTCACCAGAAACACCTGTATCGTTATCTTCTCCTTCAAGCACTCCCTTGTCCACTCCTCCTGCTATGCCGTCAAGCCTCCCACCTCCACTACCTAGGTCGCATGAACAACCTCAAACGCCCTCATCACGCTCTCCTGGTTCCCACGATCATGGTGGTGATACAGCTCCTCCAACAAGGGACCTAGGACTTCCTCCGCCACTTTTGAGGGATGGGGGTACATCTGAGGCGCTCCTACTTAGTCCTTCATCGCCTTCAGATCCCAGACTATCATCTACTCCGGCTAAAAAACGTAATTTTCTCGCTTCTATCTTTGGTGCGAAGAATCCAGAGCTCACTTCTGAAATGAGTGAAGTGGAACGTGTTCAAGATTCTAGGAGACATCATTTTATAAAAGACATTGCCCCCAAATGCGCTACTATAATAGCCCTCGAAAAAAAACTCGGTGCAACAAGGGATAAGCAGCATATTGCTGAATTGCGTGCACAGAAAACTAGTCTAGAAAAAAAATTGTTGGGGTTGCTTGAAGCCTATGTGGCATGTCTCGATCTTGATCATGTTGAACGGTGTGCTAACGAAATGAATAGCATTGCTAAACATGCCACTTTTTTAGGCCTGACTGCAGAGCAGAAACGAATTATCAGAGAAACTATGAAAGGGGCTTTTTATAAAACCTTAATTCAAGCGAAAAACTATAGTGAAGCAACAAGTCTTATTACGAGATCACTCGCGGTAAATAACAATCTTAAAGAATTTATTGATTGGGCTCGCCCTTTTTCGGAAGCGGGATGGGAATTGATAGGTGTAGAACCAGACGCTGTTCTTCGAGATTTTATCCTTAAAGCACTATGCAATGAGAGTGGTTACTATTCGACTTCTGAAAGAGATCCGCTTGGATTTAATGTAGGCGATGGAAATGAGCTTTATAAAACACATATTCAACCTCTCCAACAAAAGGTTGATAATTTTAAAAAACTAACGAGGGCTAGAAAAGTTTACAAAGAGTATGCAGATAAACTAAGACAAACACTCTCTGATGAGGATCGTAGCGACATTGAAAAGAACAGGGATATAGCACTAATCAATATAGCTCGTTGGGAAAGAGAAACTCGCGATGATGTAGAAAGCGTCTGTGAAAGTCGTTTACGTCTGTTTACAATAATTAGAACGTTTTTATCCCGACAAATTCTTAGGGAAACGTTTTTTATTTTGCTTGACAAAATTTCTAAAGATTTACTAACTGTTTCACCATCAGTTCCGCAAGCGGGTGCTACAGCGGCATCTTCTTCCAGCTCATCAACGCAAACAAGACCAATCTCATCTTCAGTTTTCGTCGGAGCTGCATCTTCACCTCAAGCTGTGGATCGTACATTTGAAGAATTAGGCTATTCACTGCCACGTCATGATAGTCCAACTTCATCATCATCTACTACAACAGTAGCAGGGGCTCCTCCTGCCCTACCTATTACTCTTCCTCTACCAGTTGCTCCGTTTGCTCATTCAGCTTCACAAACAAGTGCATCGGTTTTAGCTACTCAATCGTTGGGCTTACCTGATCCCAGCGCACCACCGGTACCATTTTCGACATCTGCTTCTCCTTCTAAGCGTGCAAGCTCATCATCTTCTTCACCTTTGCCGGCTGCACCTCCACCACGACAAATGCCACGGGTTCCTGATTTTTCAAAGCTTCCCTTCCCAGGAACGCAAAGTTGGACACCTATTCCTTCAAGTGCAAGCAACGTATTTGGGCCACCATCTGATGACCCTATGCCCTTACCAATTCTTCCTACTCCCTCTATCTCGTTAAAGCCCCCAACTGGTCAACCGTTAGCTGGGTCGCAAGAATCACCCGTTCCTGATTCGGGGGATAAGGAAGATGTAGGACGTCAAAAAGACCACTTAACACTTTCTCCGTCATCTCCTTCTCGTTCTCGATCAGGTTCTGTAAGTAAAGAAGAAGGTGTTGTTGATCAGCAGGATGATGCTTCTGTGCCGTCGTCATCTCCTTCTCGTTCTCGATCAGGTTCTGTAAGTAAAGAAGAAGGTGATGTAGATCGGCAGGATGATGCTTCTGTGCCGTCGTCCTCTCCTTCTCGTTCTAGATCAGGTTCTGTAATTAAAGAAGAAGGTGATGTAGATCGGCAGGATGATGCTTCTGTGCCGCCGCCGCTTCCTGATTCAGCTTCACCCCTTAGTCCTTTATCTGCAGCACCGCCTCCTGTTCCTGCAGCGTTACCTGCACCACAACTTTTAGCAAGCCCTTCTCCTTTGCTAGCTTCAGCTCCACCACCTCCTGTTCCTGCAGCGTTACCTGCACCACAACTTTTAGCAAGCCCTTCTCCTTTGCTAGCTTCAGCTCCACCACCCCCTGTTCCTGCAGAGGTACCTGCACCACAACTTTTAGCAAGCCCTTCTCCTTTGCTAGCTTCAGCACCACCTCCTGTTCCTGCAGAGGTACCTGCAGAGGTACCTGCACCACCACTTTTCGCAAGTCCTCCTGCTTTGCCAGCTTCAACTCCATCCTATAATCCTTTGTCTTCTACACCACCCCCTCCTGTTCCTTCTCAGGCATCGAGTAGTTCGTCTTCTGTCCCAATGTCTATGCCAGCGAAGCACCCGCCTCGACGACTCCCACCTCCTGTATCAGAGGAACGTCGTGAGGAACATCGTGCAGCTCTTGCTGCTCTTGCTGCTCGAATCACTTCTGCATCGCCACCTGTTCTATCTCGGGTAGCTACAGGTATATCTTCAATGTCAAGCTCAAGTGCTAGACCCATTCAGCTACCGCTGCCAGAAAGATCAATAAAACCAATGCAGACGCAAATCAAGGAGTTTTTGGAAACAATTAAGAGCGGAATAGTAGGAGTCTCTCCCTACGAAACCCTTGCTACGTATGCGCTAGAAAACAGTCCATCTCTTGAAGAGGGGATTCAACGTAGCAACGTTCTACTCGACAGCGTGATGGAAGACGCTGCTTTTAAGAAGCTCTCAGCAATTGAAACATCTTCTATTATCAATAAATTACGAGAAGAGCTCTACTATAAGCTCATTTTTCAGGAAGTAGAAAAATGTAAAGCTGCATTTAATAGGTCGGAACAAGAAATTTACTTAAAGGGGTTCAAAGACCTTGAGAGTGCTTTAATCGATTTTGTAACTTCTTATGATTCTAGGCGCAAATCTGCATTTGACCTCAATCGTGCCATCCTTGTTCTTGCCTTCTGTAACGGAAGTGGCAAGTACAATCCTGAAAATTATACGGAATGTGATGGAAGTGAGCTCGAGCAAGCCATACAAGATGCAGGAACGAGATTACCTCCGGTTCTGACGAGTCGTCCACAAGAGACCTTCTTGAAAGATGTGCAAGCCTTTCTAAGAATGAAACACTCTTCTTCACGGATCTCTATGTTGGATAAACAACTGCAGACGCGTGGTGCTGCGTTGGCTTCTGCGCGTCATCGTACTGATGAAAGCAGTGGTGATTTACGAAATCGACTAGCTTCCTTTTCTTCAGAAAGAGGTTCAACACGATCTGCTCCTCTTGGATTTTTAGCCATAAGTAAAATACCCAGAATCCCTCCAAAGGCAAATCCAAGGGGTTCAAGGCCCCAAGCAATTCCACAAAGTCTTAGACAATCAGCGCGAACAACTCCAGCGGCTAGATCTTCTTCGAGAGATAGGTCCTCTCCATCACCGTTGGGTTCGCTATCACGATTAGATCCGCGAGATCGGTCTCGAGTACCTAGCGGCCCAAGAGCTGCTTCTACAAGGAGAAGTGGGTCTGGCTTAGTTATACCACCAAGTGGAGCCGGAATTTCTCGTAGGTAGTAGAAGTCAGTTTCCTTTTTAAATTAAGAGATAATAGATAAAGATACTATTATCTCTTAATTTTAATAAAAAATTCACTATAACATCACTTCGATTTGCTTTAGCAGATGTTCTGTATCTTAATTTACAGAAAGTTTCTATCGCATTACACGCCTCAAAGTGTTTGCAATACACGTTTAAAACAATTTCGTTACAAAAAAGTTATTGAAAACATGTAATAAATTTACATGCTTTTGCATTGTGGTTTGCTAATTTTGCAAGTTTTATCTTACTGTAATTTAACTATTAAAGTTTTTTGTTTTTGTATTATTAATATGTTTTTGTTTAGTTTTTTTAATAAAGTTTAAAATTTATGTTTTAAACATCTAGTATTAAATAAGATAAAATTAGTTTTTATATTGTCTTAAATCGATATGTTTTAATATAATTTAAACGTAACCTTAAATATCGATCTAACGGTCGGTTAATAAAATATACAAACAAACTGCAATTTTAGGGGGATTAATTCCTATGGCATCAGTATCTAATAACCAGAGCGCGGTAGAAAGTCAAAAGGCCGAACTCTTAAATCAAGGTCTAGGTAGAAAGTCTTGGTATGACCAAGCTACTAGAAAAACAGAAGAAGGTAAAACAGTATGGGAAGGCTGGTCATTGACACGAGTACTGTGCTACTCTCTTATTGGTTTACCTATAATCGGAATTCAGCACTTAGCAAGACATACAGATGCTGATCCAAGTAGCTTCAACGCATTATTAAAACAATTAAAGAACTCTACTGAAGAGCTTGCCAAAGTAACTGGAGTTGCTTCACAAAAACTTATAAATAGACATGAAGATGTTAGATCACGGATTGTAGGACAAGTAGTTGATTTAACTAGAGCAGCTGCTTCATCAGATGATGAAAACAATACAGCACAAGCTCTACTTGATGCCGCAAAACAATTAGTGGCTGAGCAATTTAAAGCTGTACACCTCAGTAAAGAAGCTCAAAAAGTACAAAACGAAAAAATTATCCACGGAATTCAAAAAGGCCTTGTCCAAAAATTCTTAGAGGACGCTACTCAAGAAGGAAACGATGTATCCGACGATGCTTTTAAAAAAGAAGCAAAAAAACTAGCTGAAATGAAAGTGTTTCCCAATAAAGAGGAAGCATTAAAAGCTCTTAGGAATCACTACACGCTCCACCTTCAAGGTAAAGATGCAAACCAAGTTAAAAAAGAGATTCGTGCTCTGAAGAAAGAAGATCCAGTAGATCTACCTGAAAAAGTTCAAGAAAAAATTGCCGAAACTCAAGATAAAATCAAGACTCTTCTAGAGAGCCGTAATCCTTTATGCGACCCTACGCAGAAAGGAGATAAAAAAACATATAAAGGCCACAGACTTGAATTTAGAAACGGCAGTTTAAACCAAGCGGAGAAAGCTTGGATTGATGCGACAAAAGACTTAGCTCAGGCTAGAAGAGTACTTATACAGAAACATTCCAAAACAGCTGGTTTAGAGAGCATCTTGGCAGATGCTGAGAGTAGGGATCCATCAGGAAATTCTCCTCATATTACAAAGGCAAAAGCTAAGTTACGTGAACACAATGCGCAACTTAATAAACTTAACGAAAAATTCAATGATAAAGATGCCGCTGTAGATGCAGCTAAAGCCAAAATTGCGAAGTTGCGAAAAGAATATGAGAAGATCAGCAAAGAAATTGTTGAGGCTCGAGAGTCCATAGGTATTCCATCGAATTCTAAGGATAACGAAGTAGTAGATAATGACGAGGCTGAAAAAACTGTGATAATGGAAAGAAGCAAGCAAGCTAGGATGCTAGAGAGACATTTAATGCGTCCTGTGTTATCGGATAGCTCTGATGAAAGCCCATTGGAATTCTATGCCGGGCAGCTATCTCTCATTGGAAAGGCCGCAGATCAGCTGAAAAAAATCAGAACTGCTGCGATGATAGCTTTTGCTAATAAGAACAGCATAAAAGCATCAGATGTAGATGATGATGATGATGATGACAACGTTGAAAAAGAAGAAGACGTTGCTAAACAAATACCAGCAGAAGTTGAAGCGCTTCAAGAATTGTTAGAGAAAATCGAAGGTTTCGGCGAACTGTTCCGTAAAAACGCTTCAGGTAAAACTCTAGAGCAGGGTCTAGCCGAGCTTTATAGCGGCAAAAAGAACCAAATACAAGCAACAAGATCGCTAATAGCGTCACTCTTGGTCCGAAAACAGACTATTACAAACATGAAGATGGAAGCTGCTAGCAAGCAACCTCTTGTAACACATTTTAATTACTAATCATTAATCAATCAGGGTTTTCTTAAAAAAGAAGACCCTGTGTAAAAAATTATCCCTCCTAACTGGCGAATCGTTCTTAACAAACGGTTCGCCTTTTTTTTATATGCTTACGCATCGAGGGTGCAGAGTTTCATGAGGATATCTCGAAGAACCTCGAGCCGTGACTGGTCAGCATTAAATTTGGTAACAAGGTCTGAAGAATAATGGGAAAGGATTTCTTTAGTTTGCTTTTCGTAGACTTCCATTCGCGTTCTTAGAACATTTTCATGTGTATCGTCGCTTCGGCCCTCAATTAAGGCTCTTTTTTTCATCCGTTGCACAAGCCCTTCTATATCAGCCATTTCGAGAACGACTATGTGATTGACTTCTATATAGGAATCGATGATTTTCGCTTGTTGAAGGGTCCGAGGGACTCCATCCAGAAGTAAAAGTTGTTCATCCGGGAAATAGCGATTCGTGGAAATGAGACCCGCGACATAGTTACGCCAAATAGCGATGGTGACGTCATCGGGAAGAAGGTGCCCTTTACTAGCATATGTAGAAAAAAGTTGACCAGCAGGAGAGACAGGGGAGAGGCCACGGAAAATATCGCCTGAGGATAAATGATAATGATTTCCCGCTAGCGCAAGTGTTTTACCTATAGTCCCTTTCCCCGAACCAGGAGGCCCTAAGATAATGATCGATCGAAGAGGTTTATCGTGTGTAGGGATCAGGTGGGTCATAGTCAAACTCCGATTGTATAAGACGGGTCAATAATGAAGGCAAAACACCCTCTTATATCATTCAGAGAATCATTTTTCAATCTTGACCTAAAATGCTATTTATCAACTATTTACAATTTAATTGGTTTTAATTAGCTTATTATTTCAATAAATAATTATCTTTGTGTTAAAATAGTTATATAAAACAGTATGATTTAATGGTTTATTTGATTTTTTTATATTAATCATTTAATTCCTTTTAAGGTTGGATGAGGTAGGTGAGTTATGACAGCTGTAACCAGAGCCCCCCGAAGAGGGTTAGCCTCGCGTGTTGGCGCTACTCCTGTCGGAAGCCAAAGATCAACGTGGCGAAATCGCGATGTTGCTTTTACGCCTGTTTTGTCCTCTACGATGGAGCCCACTCTATCTTCGCAAGGTCCGCAATTTCAGGATGTCGTTAGTGCTTTTTCTACCGTTCATCGCTATACATTCTCAGAGGTTGCACCAGGGATAGTTCCTTCATGGAAAAACTCGGCGTATTATCCAGATCTTCCCCTTTCTAATTCTTCATCTGGCTCTCCAGGCTTTCAATTGCTGGGAGCTACGAGTATTACAACCTCAGGATTTGGAGTACTCGATACATATAACGCAGTTAAAAATGGTGCAGAAGCTTATCGCATCGGAGACACGAGAGGGATAGGCTATAGTATGCTCGAGGGGACGTTGGGTGTGACAGAACTCGCGTATGGCCCTGTTGTAGGTACCTATCGAGTATCGAGCATCGGTTCTTTGCTAAAGGCGGGAGATTCTGTTGCAAGCGCTCCTTGGACAAAGGTGGCTAATGAGTCAGGAATGGGACTTATGGGATTACTTACGGTTATCTACGGGGCCGTAGCCGCTATTGAAACAGGGAAGGCATGGGATAGCTATTCTTTCCAGAAGAAAGTAGATAAGCGCCATGACCCTAAGGAAAAACTGGCTTATCTAAAAAAACGCTTACAGGCCGATGAAGCCACTCTCTTAGCTAAGGAAAAGAAGAAACTGATCAAGCAAGATCATAATCTTACTTTCTGGACTAAACGTCTGGATAAACTCGCTAAAGCCAATATTGAAGCTCAAGGTAAAGCATTAGCGATCCAGGAGCAGACAGGGCAGTTAAAAGAGCAGATAGCGCTCATGAAGAAGCTTAAGATAGGGAATCAAGGTTTTACTCTTACGCAAAATCAGTTAGAAAGCGTGGTAAAAAAACGATTTAGCGATAAAGGACTAAGCGCACATGGAAAGCAATTGTTGATTCGCAATCTTCAGCAGAAAAAAATTGCGAAGATGACGCGTTTGGTGGGGGATAAGGCGGTCCAGCTGATTACCCAAGCAAAGAGACCTAATCCTATCACACTAGCCGAGATTGAACATGCTTCATCCGATATGAATGGGAGATACCGTAAACGGGCTGCTCTCTACATAACGGGGACAGTCTTAACTGCTTTATCTATCGTCTTTACTGGAGGGATGGCGGCGATTGTTTTGTCTATAGGCTTAGGACTTGTCTATGGAGTGGAGCTGTATTGGAGTTATAAGCGTATGGAAGCACTACGCAAAGACGATTCCTCTCCTCCAGGTGCCCGGGATAAAATCATTCCGCTTGCGAGTTTAGCCCTGAATTTTGCTATAGGAACGACGATTGCGATCTTAGCTGCTTTCTATCCGATCTCTTTATCTGCACTTGTTTTGACAGGAATCGGCCTTCTTCTCTGGGCCGGATTGAACTGTCGTCAGTTGCAATATGTCGATGAGCGCAAAAAGAGATATGTCGAAAGACTCTTCCATAAACCTCATCTTGAGATTCAGGAATTTTCTTACGTTGTTACACATGGTACAGCTGAGCAGTCGATGGAATGCATGAGAAAACTCAGTAAGAAAGATCAAAAAGCTCTTCAAGAGCGTATTCGTCTTCAAAAAAGAGAGGATACATTGAAGGGATTATCAGTTATGCGTGTTGAATCTCTACCTCAACAGCAGCAACGCTTCGTGCAAGCATGCACAGATTGGATTTTTGAACTCCAAAAGCTGGCCTTACAGCCCTTAGCTCGTGAACTTGAGCTAGAATTTGGCGCTCAGGTAGTACGAGTCTAGTATGACGGTAGTAAGTAGATTGCCTTCTCCTTCGGCTTATATGACGGCTCAGGAAAGAAAAAAGTCTGTTGTCTGTAACATCCCTTTTGCTCCCGTTAGGAAATCTAGGCTGGATGTCGGATTATCGGCTCAAGGGCAGCAATGCCAAAGTGTCGCGAGTTCTGTTTCAACCACATATCGTAAATCTATTACGATACCTTTTCCTACTTGGAAAGGTTCCAGCTATTATCCGGGTCCTCCCCTATCACCTGATTTTCAATTGTTAGGAATGACGAGTTTATCGAGATCAGCTTATGGAGTAGCTGATCTTCTAGGTGCTACCAAGAGCCGAGGCAAAGCGCGCCTAATCGGTGATAAACAAGGGGAGAGATATAGTATTGGCGATGGAATTATTGGAGGTCTAAAAGTTGCTTATGGTCCCGTAATCGGCATGTATCGTGTAACGAGTATAGGCGCCATGATTAAAGCCAGGCTGCACTCTTTGCTAGCAAGTCAATGGACAGGATGGGCCCGCGCATGGAGAACAGCTTTTACAGGTCTCAATGCGATCATATATGGGGCTAATGGGTTAAGGGAAGGGTGGAAAGCAAAGGAGAGTTATTGTTTTCAAAGCAAGCTCGATAAGCGCAAAACGGTAGCGAAAAAAATCGCTTATTTAAAACAGCGCCTTCACGCAGATGAGTCTGTACTTATCGCTAAAGAAAAAAAACGTTTGATCCAAGCTGATCCTAATCTTAAATTTTGGCCTAAAAAAATAGATAAACTCGCTTTAGCCAATATTGAGGCGCAAAGTCGATCTTTTGCGCTGCAGCAACAAAGTGGATTTCTTCAAGATAGAATCGTCTTAATGAGAAAACATAAAATCTGTAAGAAAGGGTTTGAGCTCCAGCCAGACCAATTGCAGCGTCTCGTAAAAAAACGATTTACTGATCAAGGATTAACCGCTTACGGAAAAGAGCTCCTCATTACTAATCTCAAAGAAAGAAAAATAGCCAAAATGAGTCGTCTGGTAGGCTCTGCAGCAATAAAAGAGATTAATCAAGCGAAAACAGATAATCCCTCGGTATGGAAAAAATTTGTTCAAGCTTCGGAAAAAACGAGCTTAAAATACTGGAAAAGGTCGGCTCTCTACACGGCAGGAGCGATATTGCTGGGCCTTGGAGCTGTTTATACCAGCGGAATCATAGCAGTTATTCTTGCTATTGCATTGATAGGTATCTATGGAACGGAGTTTTCCTGGCATTGTCAGCGTATGCAGGAATTGCGCAAAGACGACTCTTTCCCTTCAGGAAACGCGGATAAGTTAATACCCAAAATCAGCTTAGCGTTGAATGTCTCTATAGGAATAACCGTCATCGCATTGACGGCTATTTTTTCTCTGCCGCTTGTACCTTTATTTGTAACGATCGGAGGACTTTCAGCCTGGGCGTGGGTGAATTTTCTTCAAATGGGCTACATCGATCAAAGAAAAGAGCGCTATATCGAAAAAATCTTAGAAAAACCTCACTTGTCGCTTGTTGAGTTTTCTTACATCATCGAAAACGCTTCTCCATCACAAATTGAAAAGTCTATGGCGCATGCTTTTAAGAAACTAAGTAAGGAAGATCAGACGAGTTTACGTAAATCCCTAGATCGAGAGAAAAAAGAGGATAGATGCAAGGGGTTGATTATTCCCTTCAAAGAGTCCATCTCTCTACAACGCAAGCGCATGCTGCATGCCTCTTCTGAGAGGATCTCCTCCCTTCTGCTAAAGGATTTAGAAGAATTTGCGCTGCTCCTCGACCGTGAAGGTTTCCAACTGAAGTAGTTTCAGGGATTCTATTCTACTAAGTTAATTCCCCAATCAAATCGAATATCAGCAGGGGAGAACATCATAGAAACCCTCAATCGCCAGCTCGTAGCAATCATGGTGTAGAAGTCAATTTTTTCAGAGTGATAAGCGGGTTCATTGCGTCTTCCCCAACCTGCGTGACTCGAAATATGACATGTCCACAAGGGGTGCAAACGCAATTGCACTTGGCTCAAAAGAGTATTGCGTCCGTCAGAAAGAGGAGATTCTACCAATTGATTTAAGGGCCGGCTGACATCGACGATAAAATTATGATGGTCGGATTTTCTCCAGTCAAATCGGCTTCTATGACGCATTTCTACTACGAATGCAAGATTCTGGTTGACGGTCCAGGCTAATTGGAGGTTGATAAAATCGACTACACGTTTTTGCATATTCCATCCAAAACCAATCCTACTTTTTTGGGTGGCAAAGTCCAGGTCGATATCTGTGTATAAACGGGGGAAGGTGGATAGATAACCTCGGGAACCATAAAAACCATAGGTATATACATCGGTATTGATGGAGGGAAGGAACCAATTACTGGTTTTTCTTTTATAAAAACTATTTTGGACACCCAAGCGAAGCGTGTTAATTTTATTTAGGCCGTCGTCAATGCTAAAATAAAAATGACTATTGGTGGATGCCAGTGGCTTGGTACTTCCTCGGAAGGAGGCATATGGTCGCATTACATGGGTATAGTATTCGAAATTCCTCGTCAATCGTGTATCCATAAGAAGGCCGTAAGTACCGATGAGCTGACCAATAGCCTGGTGGTGAGGATTATTGCTGTAATAAATCGCATCGATTCCCACTTCGGGGGTCAAGGTGAAATAGGAGAGGGGGATAGGACGATAGAGTTGATTAACGGTTTGAAGTCTTCCCGAATGGGTATTGCTAATATATTGATGAAGATTTGTAGCGTAAACATAGTCCAAGTAGGATGCGTTCATCCAATTCTGCATGATAATGCCCGAAGAGCCGAAGGTAAAGGGTTTAAGGCCAATGGTGAGAGTTGGTAATTCCTGATTTAAACTTTGCCACCAGTTAATGCGAGGCTGCAGGCGAAAATTGATGAAAGAAGTATCTTCTTTGTGATCGATGAATAGACGTGTTCTCTTTTGCGTATTAATTTCGAAATCATCCGAACGGAATTCCCCAATCATCTTTTCGTCGCTGATCTTATCGTAAGTTAGATAAACACTTGTTCTGTTATCGCGCGTTAGAGTGCGGTATAGACCTTGTAGTCGATATTGATTATGGCGTAATTGAATAGGGGTGCTTTTATCGTCGATAGATCCATAACTTCTTGTAACGCTTTCCGTTCTTCCATCTTCTGTGCGATATTCTGTTTCTAAGGCGCCGCCCCCGCCATGTCCAACGCGATAGTCAGCTCGTAAGAACACCTGCAGGTCTTCCCATGAATAGACGCGATACCGCGCGCTAATCCGAGGCCCGAGTTGTTTGTCCCATTTAACTTTATAATGAATCGGAGAATCTCTAAAAAAGCGCAGATTAGCATAAAGCCCTGGGAGCCAAAAAAAGGGGAGTTGGACAAAATTCAATTTGATATCACGAGCTTTAAGCCTGTAATCATCGGTAATCTTCACTTTTCCTGCATGTAGCTCCCAAAGTGCATTCTGACTCTCGCTTGTCGTTACATAGCCATTGGAGATCGAATAGCTTCCATCACTTTGGAGGAGGATTTTTTCTCCGCCTAAATACCAAACATCGACGAAAGTCTTACCATCAAAAATCGTCCCTGATCGGGTAACGCAATCATATTCTAGGCGTCTACCTACGAAGGCTTGATTGCCATACTGCAGAAGAAGATCCCCTTCAGCCTGGATTGTGTGCAGGTGAATGCCATTTTCTGTGCGATTGATGTAGGCGATTGAGCGTGCTTGAATACGCAATCCCTCTCCGGTGATTACCCCTCCTTTATCTGTACTGACGACGCCGTTAGTAAAAATTGGGTCCTTAAGATCAACAGTGAAATCACGAAGTGAAGCGACTTCGTCAGCTTGTAGCGAAGAAATTAGCGAACATGCCCAGATAGAAAAATAAAATAGTTTACGCATGTTTCGAAATAGCTATTGGAACCCATTTTCGAGATCTAAAGAAGACATAATCTCAATGTGGGGATAATTTTCCTAGAAAAAGAGGGCTAATTTAACGGGAAAGGGAGATTAGAGACTATCTCGGAATGGAGAGAGGCCAACTTTTCTCACTCCTGCATTCCAAAAATTTACTGCAAGGCTCGCAGGAGGAGACCAGCAAGAGCGTAACGATTTTCTGAATGGCCATCGCGAATGGCTTCTATGAGGAGTTTTAAACACTTGTCGTCATGCCGATCGGCGAGAGCTTGACATATTTCGACAAGCAGGCGGGACTGCTCTTCAGCTGTAAGTTCGTAAACAGAAGAAAAGGGGCGAACTCCCATGGGAAGAGAGGGGCGAAACCGGATCATATCGGTCTTACGGTGGGTAATGAGCCATTGTTTAAGACTCTCTTCGTATTCGGAGGGGCCTGCTTGGAGGCGAAAAAGAGCGAGCATGCAATAGGTTCGTATCAAGGGAGCGCCGGCTTTATTGGCCTGCTCTTGTAGAAGGAGAATAGCTTCAGGGGTACGAGTGTTTTCTAAAAGAGAAATGAGCAGGGGAATGAGCTCAATCTGTTGCCGTTTAAAAACAGCTCTCGCTATTGAGAGAAAAGCCTGTTGTTCGAGTTCCACTGTTTCTTGTAAAAGGTGTTCGCGCACCGCTAAGGAAACGGCGGGCATATCGAGGAAATCGCGTTTTTGCTGATCGATAGAGGGGACGATTTTCCAAGATATAAGAGATCTACCTGAAGAAAATTGGGGAACGATCCCAAGTCCTCGACTATCTGTAAGAAGAATCTCCATCAAAGGCATGCAAGCTCGTACATCATGGGCTTGGAGTAAGGCAATCGCGGCATTCAAACGGATTTGCAAATCGGGATTTTTTAGGAATACGGCCAATTCTTCCTGTCCAATTTGTAATTCACCTGCTAAAGCGATCGCAAAAAGATCTCCTGTTTTGACAATCTCTATAATCGCTTCTTTAGCAGAAGATTGTCCCATTTCTAAGAGCGATCGGAGCGCTGCAAGGCGAACAGAGGTAGAGGGGGCAGTGCTTAATTTTTTTAAACGGGGTAAAGAAGAGTCATCATGCAACATTCCCAATGCGGTTGCTGAGGCTTCTTGTTCGGCAGAGTGGAGGTGGGAGGCACGCGTGCGTATAGCGGGGAGAAGATCGTCGCGGTTAAACCTTGCGGCATTCAAAATAGCTTCTACTCGACAAGAAGATTCTTGATCGGTCATCAGCTGTCGCAGAATAAAAAGAGCTTCTTTTGTTCCGAGAGTAGCAAAAAATTGGGGGAAGAGGAACTTAACAAAAGGGGGCACTTGTTGCATAAGAGCTTCAATCTGTCCTGTAGCTTTAGGATGCTTCCTTTGGGCTAAGTAGTAGCCTGCATCCATACGCACAGGGAAAAACTCTGAAGACATGGCTTGCAATAAAATTTCATCGGATCTGTCATCTTGCAAACTCGCTAAAGTATGTACGCAGGCGAGCTGGGTTTCTGCAGAGTGGCTTTTAAGTCCTGCCTCTAAAAGATCCAAAGGAGAAGAAACACCGGCAAGACGAGCTCCAAAGAAACTAATCAGCTGTTTTTGGGGGTCTCCCGAGCGGGCACCATGTTCGAGTAGGATGAGTGCCATTTGCTCAAGAAGCTCAAAGTCATGGGACCCCGATTTTTTGTAGGCTTCTAAATAGAGGTCGATCGCTTTTCGGTAATCACCTCTTTGCATGAGATAGGCAGGTTGCCAGCGAGAAGATAGTGGCTCCGTTTGCTCAGGAATCTTTGCCTCATTTTCCGTTGCAAGTAGTCCAGAGCAGGAAAAGGCAAAGAGTGTTGTAAAAAAACAGGTAGAGCTTCGCAAAAGCACTCCGAGCTTATGGAGGGCTCTCTGGCTTTGACGATCTGCAATTACTAGGAAATGTTTTTTAAATAGTGCCACAAATCGATCCCTACATGTGCTAGAAGCTTCCTCGTTGCATCAACAGGAAGGCCTAGTACATTGTAATAACAGCCTTCCATTTTTTCGAGAATGATTTGTCCGCAGCCTTCAATTGCATAGCCCCCAGCCTTATCTAAGAAATGAATGTGTTGGTGAAAAATGCGGATTTGATCAGGTGTTAATGAGTGAAAAAGGAGCTTGGTACTTTCCCCTTCTTGGTAAGACTTTCCTCCTTGACATACATGGACAGCCGTATGAACGGTATGCCATTTTCCACAAAGCTCAGAAAGAAAGTGAAAGGCCTCCTCAGAATTGCGTGGTTTATTATACACTTTTTCGCCAAGAAAGACGGCGGTATCTGCAGTGAGAATCGTTGCATCGGGAAAGCGTTCTGCAAGGGAAGCAGCTTTGCCACTCGCAATTTCTCTGCAGTAGGCTCTTGGATCTCCCTTAAACTCCACGCTTTCTTCATCGAAATCGGGCGAGATTTGTTGGAAGGGAAGAGAAAAGCCCTTGAGGATATCGCGACGACGGGGAGATTGAGAACCTAAAATGAATAAATCAGAAGACATTTTCGATGGACCTCTTAGCAATAGATTTTTTTTTATTCGTCAGCTAAATGACCTTATTTGCATTAAATTCTTACTTGAATTTCAAGAAATTCAAAAAAGAATAAAAAATAAGGCTAGTTAAGTCAAAAATGGAGACCAAAACCTTAATAATAAGAAAATTAGGATGAAGTTTCTCATAGTCAAGGTTTGTTGGGAACCTCTTACTACTGAGAGGGCCTTTCTTAAGTCGCTTTAGCTAAGCTTGATAAAATAAAATAATTTTTTTATATTTTCTTAATACCGGCTTAACTTTATGATCTTTATTTCATCACCCAAATTTTTAGGGCGATTTGAATAAACAAACCTTAGGAGGGTTTAAATATGTCATCACTACCCCGTATCGACGCACAGGCTATGCCGCATGTCGCGCATCCTCTAGCTTCTAGCGGATTCGCATCAACTGCGCGTCCTGTTTCTTTCGGACGAGATACCTTAGAAGTTCAAGAAGGTCACAAAGAGAAAGAAAAAGAAGTTACAAAAGTTGTAGAAGAAAGGACTGTTGCTACAAAAGAAAACTCAAGCTTCCTTTCTTGGGTTTGCTCTCCTTTTACTTTCTTGGGAAATTGCGCAGTCAGTCTATGGAACTTCATAACTTGCCAGAGCGCTAAAAAAGAAGAAGCTGCTACAGAAGAAGTGGCTGCAAAAAATGCTGATTCTAAAAAAGAAACAGTAAAAGCGGAAAAAACAAAAACTGATGATGCTCGGGATGTACGCGTTAAACCAAAAGATGCATGGCAACGTAAAGCTCTAGGAAAAGAAGAAACTGAGCTCAATGCCCTTTGGAATGATTTGCCACATCGCCAAAAAACATCAAGAAGTGACTTGGGATGGAAAATTAGACAGGAAGATATTGCAAACCATAATGCAGCTCATCCAGATGATGCTAGGCCTTCATTGGCTCGTGCAAACTTCAAAATGAAGGATTACATTACAAGTCTTGATGAAGCTCGAAGCGCACATTTCCAAAAACGTGTAGCTGAGCGCGAAGAAGCACTCCGTCTAATTGGAGACTTCACCTCTCATTTCCGTCCAGTTGTTCTTGCAGATAAAAATCGACGGGCACAAGACAATGCGATAGAAAAAGCATATGACAAATTCACTAAACTGAGTGATAAGAAACGTGGCAATGAAGCACAAATGCTGATGGCCCAAGCTGCTTTTGTTATGCAAGGTGGAAGACTAAGTACACACACAGTCGGTGATAAAATCACTGCCAAATTAGGTGTGACCTCAGAAGGTAGATTCATGTGGGCAGATGAAAACGAACCACTAACTTCTTTGAGTCCTTTAGGAGCTGTTCAATTGGATGCATTTAAACGCATTCATCAAAACAATGGATTTTTGCTTCCTTCAACTAAAGATCGTCAAGCTATTGCAGACTTCATGGAAAGCATCGGTGAGAAACGCCGTCTTTACAATGAAGTTAGACCACATGATCTTCAAACTGTTTACAAAGCCATGGAGAAAGCATCTCCTCAAGCAGCTAAATTGCTTGCGCAGGTGGTGGCCAACTTCTACGGCAATGGCACAGATGGTAAGGCTTTGATCACACAAGCAGAAAGAGGTTTAGATATTGAAGTCGTTATACATTGTGCTAATGTAATTGATCATTATGAAAATCAGGCGATATTGCTTGGTGGTGCTAGATTAAATGCCTATATGAGCTCAGCTCGTGTAGAGAGATCTGCAATAGTTGCACTAGCAGAACGCATAGATAGGAATGACAGACGTAGAGCTGAAGCTGAAGAGCAAATGCGAGTAGCAGCTGCTCTGAGAGCAGCAGCTCATGGTGGTAGAACTAGACCTGCATCACCTAGAGCACCTGCATCACCTAGAGTTTAAGACTCTGAAATAATTTCAGATGTTTTTTTACTGGCCATAGAGTGGAAACACTCTATGGCCTTTTTGTTTTTAGGCATTGATTGAAGATTCTTAAGTAGGCCCTACTCTACCTGTAGACAGGGTGACTAATCTTGGGGTGGATTTCTTATAGGCTTCAGCTAGAATTGCTTTTCAGAAGATTCATGAGGCTTGGAGAGGGTAGCAGCCCTTGGGGGCTTAAAGAAAGACGCATTCCAACAATCGGGAAACAATTTAAGAAGGCCTCTTAGATTTCATCTAAACAAAAGTTCTACAAGAGCCTCCATCTCTAAAAGGCAAACGACTAGCTCTTCACAAAGCTCTTGAGGTCCAAAGTTTTGCAATATAAAGACTCTTGACATCGCTTACACTCCAACAGGCATTTCTTCACAAGCTTGAAGGTGTAGGAATGTCTTTAAGAGTGGAGGCTATCTCCAAAATGGTCTTGTCAAAATTTTTGGAGTCCCGAAGGGATGTAATTGAAAGTTGATTAAAACGCCTGACCCAACTCTCACTTGTAGCCTAACAGTAACACACTGCTGATGGGGTGTTAAGCTGACAAGCGAGATTAGTCACGATCAGTGTTTAGTTGACAGAACACTTTCGAAGAGAGCGACTATTTATTCTTGGAACGGCTCTTTTTACCATTTTGCGGAGACATGTCAGGATGATCGATCCAAATAGGTGAACTCCATGCTACATGGCCATCTTTTTGTGTTACCCGCATATAGTAATAGGCGAAATATGGCCTCTCATCAGAAGAGGAAAGAGCAATTTTGTCTAAACTTTCACTATCATCAAAGGCAAACTCGAAAAGGGCTTGCTCGGGATAGAAGAAATGGAAAGGTTTTCCATTACGAATAAAAGCAATTTCTTGAATGATCCCCGTACCTGCCACATATCCAACAATATGACGGTTATAAGCCAGTCCTGGTTTTGTCTTAGTCGAGAGTTCCGAGCCCATTTGGCCCCCGGCAATCGAAATACCTAAAACGATTCTCTCTCCTGTCGTGGCATAGCAAGAACGATGATTGAGAGCATGAATAAAACTTTCTCGCGATTGATCAGCAGCGATAACAGCCGTTAGTCCTGCGCTATATTGCTTTTGTTCTTGGGGGTAGCAGGGTTCATAAATTCCACGATCATCGAGACCTCCCGCTACAAAGCCAAAACGGCAGTTACGATTAAGTGCTTCCCGTAAGGAGCCAGAGGGATTCTCACTGATACCTTTTTTGCTTTCTGCAAGAATAGGCCGAGGATTACCTTCTTTTTGAGAACATTCGGAAGATCCCCAAGCATTGTATATTTCGACCACTCTTTCAAATTCAGGTTCGTAGTCGTGGAAGTTATAAGCGGAAGAATTTCCCATGGTAAAAGAGGGGATAGCTAAGATGTCTTTAATGGTATGGCTGCGAAATATTTTTTTTAGTGTATTCGACTTAGAATCTTTTCTGCGTAGAATCGGTTTGTTGTCTTTGGTATAGAAGAACTGGCGGAGTCCTTCTTCAACAGGTTCTCCTGCCCACTGAAAACCTAAGAATGTCGTAAAACGGCCCTCTTCATTGAATTCTGCGATTTGCGTAGCGATGTGCTTCCATTGTTCTGGCGTTGTCTCTTCGGCACTCTCAAAGCAGGAAGAGGCGTAAAAATTGAGCGCGCGATCATCGCGGAAATAGCGCAATAAGGGTTCTATTTCGTCAAAGGAATCATACCTTTCGGTCTCTCCATGAAAAAGACCCCAAAAGATACTTTTGTCTCCTTCCACAAGGCATTTAATGGGAGAGGAAAAAAAGACCGAGTTATCGGAGAGGTTCCGCAACTGAATTCGATAAACTCCAGCCTCGTTAAAATATAAATTCGGTAAGCTAAGAAAACCTGTTTCAGGGACAAAAAGTTTCCAGGATAAATTGTCGCGTAGATGCTCATAGCTCAATTCGATCAATGTCCCTTCAGGCGCATTGCCGGTCAAATTATTATAACGATCTTCAAAACGCACCATAATGTCAAAACGGCGGTTTTTAGCGACTAGTGAGGGGGTGATAAGGCGGATATGATCGAGCAGATGCCCCTTAACATCCACGGCAAAGCTTTCGGGATCCCGAAAATCTCCTTTGCCCTTGGGATCAATATAGAGGTGGAAAGCACGTCGCCTTTGGATATACGTTTGACTACGCGTACCTTTCTTTTCTTGTTCCTCGCGACTGGTCGAAGGGACGCCCAAATTGATAACTATATTTTCGCCGGTTTTGATTTCGATCGGTAGAAGGAAATCAAAAATTCCGGTAAGTCCTTGAGGAGTTTCGATTTTCTTAGCTTCTAAGACCTTCCCATTGGGTAAAAGGGCCCATATAAGGTTATGTTTTTCTTTGAGGTTGGTTTGGGGGATTTCCCAATCGAAAGGACGCCCTTGGCTTAAAAGATCAAATCGCAGCTTAGTTCCCTTGGGAAGTGGCTGAGCCGTTGTGTAAATAAATTTCCAGGTGGCTGTTTGCCCAGCGAAAACAAGACTTGGTTCTGAGCTGCATATGGAACGGCGCATGCAAAGTCACTCCCATTGTAAGAGACGAATTTATAAAATTCTGCCTAAGAGGGTTTTTTAAAACTAGGATTTCATCGCTTTTCAGAAGATTTCTGGTAGGTTTTGGATTCAAAAGAAATGGTTAATACCATAGATTGATAGTATCTATCTATTTTGTAATTATAATTGGCTTGAAAGCTCGAGAAATCGAGATAATGGTTTTTTACCGCTAAACAGTTAGCCATGTGGAAGGACGCGGATCTTTTCGATTGACCGTTCGTCCGAGCTAAGGACTTCGAGATCAAAATTGTCTTGGTGGATGCGCCACCCTTTAGAAGGTATGGCTCCCGCTCGATGGAAGATATACCCGCCAATTGTATCGTATTCTGGGCTAGTAGGAATCCGGACACCTAATTCTTTTTCGATATCAATGATACCCATACGTGCATCTACCGCCCATCCGCCACCTGGAAGAGCCGCAAAAAGCATCTCCTCGCCTATGTCATATTCATCTGCAATTTCTCCGACCAATTCTTCTAAAATGTCTTCGATCGTCACAATTCCCTCTGTCCCTCCATACTCATCAACTACAATAGCGAGATGGATTTGTTTGCTGCGGAATTCTTGTAAGAGATGGGAAATTTTTTTGGTCTCAGGAGTATAGAGAACGGGTTTAACAAGACTTTCAATGGGTAGGGAAAGCTGAGGTTGTTGAGCCGCTTCCATAGAAGCTTCTGCATAGATATTCAACACGTCTTTATACAAAAGCACGCCGAGTATATAGTCGACGCTTTCTCTATAGACAGGGATTCGGCTATAGCCTTCTTTTACAAAGCTTTGCGCTGCCTCGGCGATCGTCGTTTCTGAAGATAGGCAAAACACATCAATTCTAGGGACCATGATTTCCCGTACAATTCGCTCTTTGAAAGAAGCCACAGAAGCAATAAGTTTTTGCTCATGCGCATCGAGATGAGGAGCTAATTCAGATTCATAAATAATTTCGAGAATTTTATCGCGTATACGCGTTGTCGGTGTTATTCCTCTTTCCTTGGTTTCGGGAAGAAGTTTTTTTAAACATTTCATCCCCAGATAAGAAAAAGGGAAAAGTAGCAGAAGTAAACAGGAGGTAAGAGCTCCAAAAAGAGTAAAGAATATGTAGGGCTTGGCTGTGGAAATAACACGGGCGGCTACATCTATGATAAGAGCTATAGAAATGATCAGGGATGCTAAGCCTATTATCCAACCCCATTGTAATAAGGAAAATGGTTCCCCTTGAGAAAAAAGAATCTGGCTAAAAGGATGCGTCTTTAGAAGAAAAAAGGTGGCGGTGAGCGCATAGCCGATTTGAAAAACTTGTTTTGTGAAACTGAGGCAAAATAAAAGCCCCTCCCAGTCATGTTTACGAAAGAGAGCATGAGTAATATGCTGGATGAAAAATAAATTCGAGAATTTCTTGAATACATCTTTTGCCGGAAGGCGTCCAATCGTCTGTAATGCGTAATTTGTTCCCGTAAGAATAGCGGTTCCAAAAAGAAGGCTTGCAGAAATAAAAAAAAGAAACATGACCTATTTATATAATATTTAAAAAAAGAGCTTTGATCCGGAGTTATAACTAGTTTCTATCGCTTTTCAGAAATTAATCCCTAGTTTTTCGCTATATTCTTATATTTATACATTTTTTGTTATATTGTCATACCCTATATTATTCAGCATTAATTCATTTAAGCACATTCTCACATGCGCCAGATACTTGTATATGCAGATTTGGGAGTTGCACCTTCTTGCTTAGAGCACACTATAACGAGTTTGCAAAATGAAATTACGAACTATTGCATCAGAAAATGTTCTGCACAAGAGCTTTTATGTAGTGATTGGGAGGAAATGACCGATTTGCTAGTCATTCCTGGTGGGCGAGATCTGCCTTACCATCAGAAACTTTTTCCTTTAGCCACTCGTCGTATTAGCCAATATGTTGCCGGCGGGGGTAAGTACTGGGGTATCTGCGCTGGAGGATATTTTGGCGCTCGAGAAATTGTCTTTGAACAGGGTAGCCCTCTTGAAATCTTTGGATTTCGTGACCTGGGTTTTTTTCCTGGAAAAGCTATTGGCCCTGTCTTCGGAACAGGCCTTTTTCGTTATGAGAGTGATGAAGGCCTAGAAGCAGCCTCTTTAGAATGGAAGAGCGACGATTTAGAAATTACATGTCATACCTATTACAATGGTGGTTGCTATTTTGAAGCGCTAACTGAGGACGCCAATGTTCGAGTGCTTGGGCGATATGCGGATATTCCGGGTCAACCTGCTGCGATAGTCGATTGTAGATTTGGCAGGGGGAGAGCTGTCCTGAGCGGCGTTCATTTGGAGATCTCTGTCCATAATTGGGTGAATTCTTCTGTTAAAATGCAAAAAGTCCAACCTTTACTACTGTCTAGTCATGAGGCGCGCCTACGTTGTTTGCGTTCGCTTATCAATGTGATCCTATCTAAAGAAATATAATGACAATCGGTGAAAAATACTTTACTATGAAGTTAGAGACTGTTACCGGCATTAGTCAAGTTTTTGACCCGTTTTCGATTCAAGCTAATACCGCTAACACTTTCTTAGAGAAATGTGCGTAAGGAGTGTATATGAAATGTATTAATTATCTAGCTCTTCTTCTCATCATAATTGGTGCGTTGAATTGGGGTTTATGGGGCTTTTTTCAATTTGACTTAGTGGCATGGTTGACTGGTGGAAATACTGTATGGGCAGCGAGAGTGATCTATTCCATTATCGGTCTTGCAGGCTTATGGAGCTTAAAATTCTTAGGCTGCTGCTGTAGAAAAAAATGCTGCTGCAGTAGTTGCTGCAATGGTAGTAATAGTTGCTGCAATAAAAGTAACTGTGATTGTACTTCTTGTACTTGTAATGGAAAATGCAATGGTAATTGCAACTGCAATTGCAGCTCTTGCAAAAATTGCAGGAAGTAATGCTCGATATAGGCAGCGCACGATAGAAAATAATTCTGAAAAATACCCTTTCTTTACTAGAGAGGTTGGGACAAATTCATAGAAAATTTATCCCAGCTTCTCGATTTTTTTCAGAAATTCAGGCTGTTTTGCTGCTAACTTGAGGTGGCTAGCTTTTGAAGTCTCGACATTGTGAAATTTCGTTCCGCAGTCTAATGCCTCTTCCTGCCTCTGCCCTTTTCGCCTGGCATATGCAACCTTCTGCTTTTTTGCGTCAATTACCGCCGTGGCAACGCCTAACTATCCGTTCGTCTGGTAACCCAGCAGATATCGGATCCAGGGTTAAAATCGAGTTGCGTCCTTATTTATGGCCTTTTTCCATCAGGTGGATACTGGAAATTACAGAATGTAAAATAGGTGAATATTTTATCGACCAGCAAGTACGGGGTCCTTTTCGTTTTTGGCGGCATATTCATCGAACGCTCTCTGAAGGCGAACAATCTGTTTTATCCGATGAAATTGAATGGAGCACCTTTAACATCGCTCGTTCTCGTGCAAGGGCAGAAATCGAAAAAGTATTTCATTGGAGACATGAGCGCCTCCATGCGGATCTTTATGCCTATTCAAACGAGAAAGGTTCCACTAAAATGCGAATTCTTGTTACGGGATCATCAGGTTTAATTGGAAAAAATCTGGTTAGTTTTTTGCGTGCAGGTGGGCATGAAGTTCTTCGTTTGGTCCGAAAGCCCACTAGGGAAAAAGATGCCCTTGTTTGGAACCCAGAAAAGGGTGCTTTCACCTTGGAAGATTTCGAAGACTTTACGGCTGTTATTCATTTGGCAGGCGACAATCTTAATTCCCAGCGTTGGACTTCCAAACACAAGAAAAAAATTTTTCAAAGTCGCTGCAGGGATACTTGGCTGCTGGCTCATGCCTTATCGAGATTAAAAAACCCTCCCCAGGTTTTTATTTCCTCTTCAGCTATTGGATATTATGGCGATCGAGGTAATCAGACTTTAACAGAAGAATCGGAAGCCGGAAGAGGATTTTTAGCCGACCTTTGTCAACAATGGGAAAAAGCCTCCGCTATTTTACAAACACGGGGTACTCGTATTGTTCATACCCGTTTGGGAATGGTGCTCTCACCAGAAGGGGGCGCTTTAAAGAAGCTTTTGCCTTTTTATCGTTGGGGATTGGGAGCGGTTCTTGGGAAAGGGGAGCAATGGGTCAGTTGGATTGCAGCTGATGATGTAGTCTATGCTCTTCATCATATCTTACTAACGCCCGAACTCCAAGGCCCTGTAAATCTTACAGCGCCTCAAAACTTAACTAATCGGGATTTTTCAAAGTCTCTAGCGTTAGCCTGCAAAAGCCAATTGTTTTTGCGTCTTCCAGCCCCTTTTGTGCGAATTTTTTTTGGTGAAATTGCAGATGCGCTACTTCTTTCAAGTGAACGTGTCTTCCCTCAGAAATTGACCAATAGTGGTTTCCTCTTCACGTGTCCCAAAATTGATTTAGCTCTTAAGTACATTTAAGAGCTTGCATTTCTTAGTCTTTATGAATCGTTTTTTCGAACTTCTGCTCAGCATTGAAATAGCGGGTGACTTTAGCTTCATCTACCCAATCGGTAGCGGCGTATAGAATCCCCTCTATGCTATCTAAAAATTCGCGCAAAAGTTGGGTATATTTATCTCCCATATCAGCAGCGAGTTTTTCCATTTCCTGTCCTATTTTAAGCAATTCGCTTTTAGCCCGTTGTTTGGCAAGTGAGACCTGTTCCGCAGTGCCTTCCTCCAATAAAACGAGATAATTGCCTATGTTCATGCTCAGACGCCGCTTTTCATCGCACATTTTCTGATGCATAAGAGCTCGTGGAGGTTTCGCTTTGCGTAGACGACGCAGAATGGGAGCTTTTCTTGGCGTTTGCATAATTTCCCCGTTACTCTTTTTAATTTATTTTTGTTGAGTTCATAACTAATATTTATAATAGTTTGTTATTAATAGCAATTAAAATTTTACTTTGCGCCAAAGGCTTCTCTTGAAAAATTTTTGACCTATAATCTAGTATTTTGGACGACCATAATAAGGGTGCTTATATGCAAAAACTTATGCAAAACGTCTCATTGCTAAGAACAGTAGTGGCTTTGACAGTTCTTATTTTTAGCCAGTCACTACAGGCTGGAAACTATGGAGATACCTTTCCTCCCTCTTCAACCGAGAAGCAACTGCAGCAACAACCTTTAACTCAGTCGGAAACAGATAATGAAAGTGAAGAAAGTGATGTCATTGTCATAGACGAAGATGAGGATGAAGACTACGAGGATGATGAAGATGTTCTCCAGGAAATTCCCGCCTAGCAGAGAGATTTCTAATATTCGCTTCTGAGTCAACAGCAATTTGATTTAGACCTCTCCCTCTGATTATGACCTAATCCGGAGTCTGAGAGGGTGTTTCAGAAATTATTTTGAAAGCCTTCTGCCTTAATTTCGAAAACACCCTGTATGAATCTCTTTAACTCTTCTTATCTGCTTTCTTTTATAATTTAATTTCATAAAATTAATCGATTCTAACCTGTTTATTTATTTTAACTTCGATTCTAAAATCAATTATCTTTTTTATTAAATGTTGTAATATTAATTTTTTTATTCTTATTATGAGGACTACGGAATTCATAGGAATAAAAGACGAATGCCCAATAATACTACAGGTCAACCTTCGGGAAATCCCTGGTTATCGATTTGGACAAGCCCAAGAGCGACGATAGCTGAAATCGTTCGGACCAACCCTTCCTACTGCTTTCTTCTTCTCTGTTTTATTTATGGCTTTGCTAGTGCTTTAAGTAGTGCACAGCGAATATCGCTAGGCTTGACGACCTCCCCATGGGTCATTCTAGCCGTTTCTGCTGTACTGGGTTTTTTATTAGGATTTGTCTCACTCACAGTTTTTTCCTTTCTTGTCTCTTGGACAGGCAAATGGTGTGGAGGAAAAGGAAGTTATAAAGAAGTACGAGCCGTTGTGGCTTGGTCGAATGTGCCTGTGGTTGTCGATCTTTTGCTATGGGCGCTCCTTCTGGCGATTTATGGGGGATTAGTATTCACACAAGATTTTGCTCAAGTTGTCTATTTCCAGTCAGCAGAGGGAAGCATGCTTCTTTTTCCAGAACCCCGCCTTTTGGTGGTATTCGGGATCGTAAGAGTCATTGTGAGTATATGGTCCATTGTTATTTTTCTCGCGGGATTACGCGAAGTTCAAGGATTTTCCCTATTTAAAGCGATACTCAATGCGCTTCTTTCGATGTTTGTCGTGATCGTCGCCGTCTTTCTTATGTTCATGACGGTCTGGGGAATTCAAGGTTTTGTACAAAAATAAAAAATGAGGTGTTTATGCAGATCAAAGGCATGATAAAAGCCAAAAAGACAGTGATGACTCTTTTCTCGGCTTGTTTCTTATGGGCAGCAGGTGGTCTGCAAGCCGACGGTATGAGTGCACCAGTGCCTGTGCAACCGAAGCAAAACGTGCAAAAACCAGCTTCTTTTCCGACAAAAGATTGGCCGGAGTTCAATGCGACTGCTGGGCAGTGCAAAATGTGCTTTCCTTCTGCACCAGAACACGTCAGTCAAAAGTTAACAGGGCCAGAACCTGGCTATGACTTAAAGTATGATGCTTATATTTCTGCTCTAGACGAAAGAACCGTTTTTATGCTCCTCGTGGCTCAGTATCCAGAGTTTGTCGATGAGACCTATGCACAGATGAGCTTAGAAGCATTTTTGAATGGCATTCTTACCTACAATCCTGAAAATCAATTGATTTTTGCCGATCTTTTACTTGTAGAAGGTCATGAAGCTTTAGACTTTTTCATCCGTACAGGTGGGGTCTACTTTAAAGGACGTGCCGTTATGGTTAAGAATAGTCTCTATTTAATGGCTATGGAATGCGATGTGCAGATTTACGATGAGCAGAACTATAACAAGTTCGTGCACTCGTTCAAATTATCCCAGCTAGAAGTGAAGAAGTAATAAACCCTTAGAGGGTGTTTCAAAAGGTTTTTTTGACGATTTTAAGGGCTTTGCATCCTCTTCAGAAGAAAGATCCTATCCGAAAAAAAATTGCGGATAGGATCTTCGAGTTCAAATCGTTCTTAAAAGTTCTTCCTGTAAAAAGCGTAACTTATCTTTAACTGATAGAATGCGTCTTTCTGTTGAAGAGAACGCATTTACGATCGATATAGCTTGTGTGTAGTCATCTAGGTGATCGTCGAGGTATCTTTTTATCTTGGAACGCAACTCTCTTGTTTCCTCTAAGTCATGTTGAAGCTCAAGAGTCTCGTTATTGTTCATAAGCAATTCATGAGCTTCTTTGTGCATGCTTATGTATTGTTTATATACTTGGATAACCGTTTCTGAAAGGCTTTTTAAAGGCCGTAACGACTCTCTTTTTTCTTCAAGCTCAACTCTTTCTCTTTCATAAAGCTTGATTTTTTCCTTTATCCGGGCAATTTCTCTTTGACGGTCTGCAAAGATGGAAGGTGCACACGTGATGGGTATACGAGATTGTGCGTGAGAGACTCCTCTTGCCGGCGTGAAAATATGAGAGCTTAATGAAGGGTAAGAGCGCTCAGTGTTTGGATCATGTTGCGCAGGAAATGGATTGGGAGGGCGTCTTGCTAGAGATGGAATACGAGACGAACTAGAAGGGCGAGATGCCGTGGGGATCGAAGAGGGGCTCGCAACTGATGGAGCTCGCTGAATAGGACGCGGGAGCAAATGATGCTTAGCAAGAAGAGGAATATTTGACCTAGTCGATGCTGCTAAAAAGCAGAATCTAGGCCCTAATAGAGCCGGTGAATAAGAAGTAGGGGTGCCTATTCGCATTCGGCTTCTAGTAAGAACTGGAATATAAGAGTGCGGCGCGTCAAGCTCAGGCTCTGTGGTTAGGGAAGATAATTGCCGAGCTGTAGATGTAGAACTACAGCTCGTGCTTACTGATGCCATATTTATTTGCCAATTAGTTATTCAATTCAGAAAGGTATTTCAACATTTTCTCGATGCATTCTTCTTGGCCGATATCATAGTAACAATATACGCCTGGATCCCTGTTCTCCTCGGTGGGTGTTATGGCTCGATAAAGCTTTTTTAATTCTTCAGCAGGGATTTGAGCTTCTACTTCTAAAATATCAATAATGAGCTCACTGCGTTTCAGGTAACTGATTTCTTCCTGTGCTCTCATAGCTGCTATACGCTCAAAAAAGTTTTGAGGAAGTTGGGCTAGAAGTGGATGCCTTTCGATTCTGAGGCTACCCCATGGAGTCGGAGGGTTTCTTCGGGGTGAAGGTGTTCGTAGACTTTCTACATCGCTTCCTTCATCTTCTGGCGGTAAAGGAAGAGCCGCAGTTGGGGCTGGTTGCATAGGTGCTCCCGCTCCAACAGCAACCTCAGGGCTTGCTGAAAGCCGAGAAGCAGGTGAAAAAGGTCCTGTGAATTGAAGGGGTTGCCTAGGGCTTTCCCCCGAGTCCCCATCCTGGTCACTTCTTGGCGAGGGCACTGGAGAAGGTGTTCCTACACGTGCTTTAGGCGAAGTGGCTCCCGCTCCAACAGCAACCTCAGGCGTTCCTGAAAGCGGAGAAGCAGGTGAAAAAAGTCCTGTGAATTGAAGGGGTTTCCTAGGGCTTCTCGAGTCCCCATCCTGGAGACTTTTTGGCGAGGACACCGGAGAAGGTGTTGCTGCACGTGCTTTAGGCGAAGTGGGTACTCCCGCTCCAAAAGCCATCTGAGCTCTTGGGGAGGGCACTGGAGAAGGTGTTGCTACACGTGCTTTAGGCGAAGTAGCTCCCGCTCCAACAGCGACCTCAGGCATTCCTGAAAGCAGAAAAGCAGGTGAAAAAAGTCCTGTGAATTGAAGGGGTTTCCTAGGGCTTCTCGAGTCCCCATCCTGGAGACTTCTTGGCGAGGACACCGGAGAAGGTGTTGCTGCACGTGCTTTAGGCGAAGTGGCTCCCGCTCCAAAAGCCATCTGAGCTCTTGGCGAGGATGGAGCGGATCTTTCTAAAAATACCGGAGAAGGTGCTCTAGCACTTGCTACAGCAACCTGAGCTCTTGGCGAGGACACCGGAGAAAGTGTTGCTGCACGTGCTTTATGCGAAGTGGATACTCCAGCTCCAACCGCAACCTGAGAGTGGGGGGATCTTGAAGAGAGGTCTCGACTAGATAAGCGTGCTTGTTCTAGTTGTTGTAACCTTGTAAACCGAGTGTTAGCTTGCTTTAACTGTTTCTGTAAACCTTCGTACTCATCTCTACAATCTTTGTCAATAGCACGAAAACATGCTTCTGACATTTCTCGTTTCAGACCGGGAATGATAGTTAGAGCTTCTTTCGCCCTATCATAATCTTTACGCATCAATTCAATAGATTTATCGACCTTTTGTCTCTCAATAATGAGCGCATTAAGTTGATCGGGAGTAGAAGGCGTGGATGAGGGTAAATCTGGGTCATTCAGAACTCCTCGCACATCTTCCATGGCCTTATAGGCTCTGATTCCATTACTATGCTCTTCGGACTTCTTTTGGAGGCTTTCGTATTCACGAATAATAGTGGGGGCTTGATCGACAGTCTTAAGAAGCTCTTGAAATTCGTCTTGCTCTTGCCAAAATGCATCCTGTTCTCTCGCATAGTAATCATGATTTTTCTTAAGTGCATCAGTTAAGCGACGTGTTTCTTCTGCTAATTTAGCAATTTCATAACTAAATCCAACATCCAGTCCTCGTAAATCCTTATTGAGTTGTGCTAGCTCAGTTTCAAACTTTTGCTTTGCTAGAGAGAGGCGTGCTTCTAGCTCAGCTATTTCTTCTTCTGCTCTTAGTAAGCTGATACAATGTTCATAGCTTACAGGGATTTTTTGAATCTCACTAGTAATTCGAACAACCTCTTCTTCTTTACTAGGATTAGACAAATCTGGATCATTAATCACGTTTTCTTTCTGGTTTTGATACTTTCTATATAAATTTATATAATAATCTGGAGATTCATTGAGTGGTGGTAGTCCCTTGATTATTGCCTGATTCTGTGCAATTTCATTTTTCATATCGCGTTCGAGCTTTTCGAAAGATGCGCGACAGTGCTTGATGTCTAAAATAATTTCATTCCGGATTTCTGATAGATTTACAGAAATATCAGAAGAGGCAATCTCAAGTGGCGTAGGTACATTTGTTTTTAGTTGCCTTTCGTGATCACGAGAGGAGGAAGAAGTGCCGGAACTGCTGGCAGTTTGCAAAGAAGGACTTGCTAAATGTGGACTTGATGCTTGAGGAAGGGACTCTTTGGACCTGATTAAGGGGGCTGAAAGTAATCGGGGGATGCGAGAGGACATGAGCTTGCTATGAGAGGAGTCGAGCTGGATATAAGGATAGGAAGCAGATTTTTGTAAATGAGATGAGCTCTTAGAATTAAAAGTAGCCGGCTTAACACGTAATTTCGGAATTCTCGAAGGGGGATATTTTTGTGGATTTAGCGGAGTGGGCAAACTGGAAGAGGGTCTGAACCCTGTTGAATGAATCGAACTCATAATGGTTTATCCTTATTATGTTTAAATGATTATGTGGATCAATTATATACATATTTTATTTTCCATTCAATAGTGTCATTAAAATGCGGCTATTAAAAAATTATCTTTTATAAAATAAATTTTTATTTATATTAATGGAGTGTGATTTAAAATAAAGAAATAACAAGAGATGTAGCAAAAAAAAAGAAAACTACCCATTCATGCGGAGATATTCGCGCTCGCGCCCTGGAAGATCTAGAGTTTCTAGACGAGTAATCGTACGGCCTTCGAGTTCTTTTTTGAAGATGCGCACATGATGGCTACACCGTTTCGCAACTTGAGAAAAATGGGTGACACATAGAACCTGCCGGTGATCAGCGATTTTAGCAAGATTTTCGGCAATTGCGCTGGCAGTTTGCCCCCCGACGTTGGCATCGACTTCATCAAAAACAAAAATGGGTGTGGGTTGATGTTCTGCAAGGGCTGTTTGTAGAGCGAGCATGAGACGTGCCAGTTCGCCTCCGCTAGCGTGTTCCTTTACCAGTGCTGGATTTTCGCCTGTATTGGCCTGCAAAAGAAACTCAATTTTGTCGTCCTCTTTTAATAGATTAGCAGGCTTACGAACGGTAATGTCAATTTTTGCATGGGGCATATGGAGCGTCTGTAAAACGCGTGTTATGGCTTTGGCAAGTTTATGGCCTGTCTGTTCACGCTTTTCGGCCAGCATGGTGCGCATAGCCATAAGTCGCGAGGCGGCATCTTCTTTTTGTAGAGAGGCAGATTGTAGTTCTTCTTCAATGCGATTTAAGCGTTGTAAGGTGTCATTAAGAGTTGTCGTATAGACGAAGGGATTCCCATATTTGCGTCTAAATTTATGGTAAAGGGCCAATCTTTGTTCGACAAAAGCTAAGCGCTGCGGATCACTTTCCAATCGATCAACATAGGTCTGTAAGAGATGCCGAACTTCTTCAAGTGCGACAATGGCTTGAGAGAGTAATTGTTCGGGTTCTTGAAGAGAGGGATCGAGCGAACAAGCGGATTTAAGAAGAGGGGAACTGCGTTTGAGGTTACCTATAAGAGCAAGAGGTGGCTCATCTAAAAGAAGGATAAGGTCACCTAATTGGCTTCCTATCTCTTGTACATGGGTAAGACGTTTGTGTTCGCTATTCAATGCCTCTTCTTCATCTGCCTTTAGGGAGGCTTCCTGTAATTCTTCTAACTCTAAAGCAAGTCGGTGACTTTCTTTTTGACTAGTTAGAAAATCTTGTTGGATATTCTCTAAATTTTTTTCCATTTTATGGAGTAAATGCCGCGCCTGCTCCGCGTCTTGCGCTAAAATATGATGGTTACCGTATAGATCGACAGCTTCTTTTTGGTATTCGTCTTTCCGTAAATCGTGATGAGCATGTTGATCGGTAAAATCGACGAGCTGTTCGCCGACAGCTTGTAAGAGGGATAGAGGAACCATCTGACAATTAATGAAGGCGCGACTTCTCCCTTCTGAAGAGATCTCACGTTTGAGAAGCAGGGGTTCGTCACATGTCCAGGAAAGTCCCGCATTTTCTAAGAGTAGAGAGATTTTCCTCGAGTCCTTAATTTCGAACATCGCTTCGACGATAGCTTTTGGCGCACCTCTTCGGACTGCATCACTGTCGGCTCGTCTTCCAGTAGCAAGCTTTAGCGCTTCTAGTAGAATGGTTTTTCCTGCTCCGGTTTCACCTGTAATCGCTGTTAAACCTTGCTCGAAAGAGATTTCGGCAAACTCGACTAAGACAAGATTGGTAATACGGAGTTCTTTCAGCATGTGGAGTCAAAGAATATCTTGCATGGTTTTAAAGTGGAGCTTGGCGACTTTTGGGAAGATTTCTCTTCCGTACATTTTTATTAAAGTCTTGCCGGCTGATAAAACGGGCGCACCAGCACCTTTTGGTAGCATAAAGTCCCATGGAGCTCCCGCTCGTTTCAATCCTTCTAAAAAAGCAGCCCGTGCGAGAATAGATGCACCTGCCACAACAGGATCTTCTTCTGCGCGTACACGTTGGGTTAGGTTTATCTCAAGATTTTTCTTCTTCACGGCACTTAATACGACATGTTCTCCCGCAAAGCGATCGATCAAAACTTCTTGGCAGTTGGTTTTTTGGACTAGCTCTGCAATGGCTGTTGAATGTCCCCAAGCAAGGAGGCGATTGAGATTTTGAAAATTCGCATACATTTCGTTGTAGCGTTCTGGATTGATCGTAATGATCGAATGGGGGAATCGTTCTTTTAAGCGTCGTGCCATTTTGTGAACATTTTCGTCATTGATCGCCTTACTATCTTTAACACCTATTTGAAGAAGATCTTTGATGCCATCAGCATCTGCGTAGAGTCCGGCAATGCATAGGGGGCCAAAGAAATCTCCTTTTCCCGCTTCATCAATCCCAATATGTGGGGTAAAATCAACTGAAATTTCGGGGTGACTGTAAGTTAGATTTCCGAGGATTTCTGGTTCTAAATAGAATTGGATAAATTCATCCTTATCTTTACCTTGGACCGTTAATTTTCCTGATAAGTAAAGGGTGAGAGAGAGCCTTCCTTTTTTTGCAGAAAATAGTGTATAAGGAGGCTTGTCGAATTGAAATCCATTCGTATCGAGATGTTTTCGTAATTTATCTGCGAGACTTAAATCGATCGTGGTGACAAAACATGCAGTTTTTTGCATTCATTTACCTATTTACTAGGTCATTTTCTCATAATGTGTTTTTCCATATTATACGACATTAGCATTTTGTCATTGGAAGATTTTGCGGCGTTCCGTAATGTTGATGTACGGCTGTGGCATTCTTCGCCAGGGCTTCGGAGGAAATATGTTGGATGAGATGAAGGAAGTTGGAGAATTACTTAAGGAAAAACGACGAGAGCTCAATCTTTCCCTTAAAGAGATTGAAAATGCGACCTCAATTCGAGCGGGCTACCTCGAAGCTATAGAAGATGGCAAGATCGATCAATTTGTTTCAGGAGTGTATGCACAAGGATTCATGAAACAATATGCCTCTTTTCTGGGTTTCAATGCGGATGAACTTGTGCGCCAACATCCATTGGCATTTAAAATTTCCAATGAAAAGCATGAATTTTCTTATGGAATCGGCACATTAGAAATGCGCGGGAATATGGGAGGTGGGGTCAAGTGGTTTCCCAATCTCTTATGGGGAGGATTGATAGTCGCTCTTCTCGCACTAGCCTGGTTCCTTGCTCGTTCTCTTGGTCTCTTTTAGAAGTTGCCCTACATGGATTCAACGCCATCATTTACGAATCGGTTGATTCACGAAAAATCCCCTTATCTACTCCAACATGCCCACAATCCTGTGGATTGGTATCCATGGGGGGATGAGGCTTTTGAAAAAGCTAAGGCGGAGGATAAACCCATTTTTCTTTCGATTGGGTATGCCACTTGTCATTGGTGTCATGTGATGGATCATGAGTCTTTTCAAGATCAAAAGGTGGCGGCCTTGCTCAATGACGCTTTCATCAACATTAAAGTTGATCGAGAAGAATTGCCGCAAGTCGATAGCGTGTATATGGATTTAGCTCAGGCTTTGATGGTTTCCACAGGCGGATGGCCTTTGAATTTGATTTTGACACCAGACCTAAAACCATTTTTTGCAGTGACCTATTTGCCTCCCGAAGGAAGACGAGGAATGATGGGATTTCCTCAAATCGTCAAACAGATCATGGAGCTTTGGAAAAGTCCAGAGAGAGAGAGAATCATAGAGCAAGCTGATAAAATTATCGAAATTTTTGCCAATAATATTGAGACTTCAGGCACTGCATTACCCAGTGAAATTACTCTCGAAAAAGGGATCGAATCTTTTTATGACGCATCCGATCCCGTTTACGGAGGTATGAAAGGGGAGCCAAAATTTCCTTTGAGTTACCAGATAGAAATCTTGCTCAATCATGCGCGTAAAAAAGCCGACAGCCGTGCTCTGTTTCTGGCCGAGCTGACCTTGGACCAAATGGCAAGAGGAGGAATTTACGATCAATTAGGTGGAGGCTTTTCTCGCTATAGTGTCGATGAGCGTTGGTTGATTCCCCATTTTGAAAAGATGCTCTATGATAATGCACTATTAGCTTCTGCTTATGCACATGCTGCGCAATCTACACGCAATCCTCGTTATCAAGAAATGGCAGAAGCAATTCTTCAATATGTTTTGCGCGATATGACTTCGCCAGAAGGCGCCTTTTATTCTGCAGAAGATGCAGATTCGGAAAGCCAAGAAGGACGTTTCTATACATGGACACCTCCCGAAATCAAAGCGATTCTACCTTCTCCTGATGCTGAAAGAGTCTGTCTGTATTATGGTGTGGGGCCTGAAGGAAATTTTGAAGGCCGCAGCGTATTGCATGCAGAAACACCTCTCGAAATTTTAGCCAATCAACTGCATATCTCTGTTGAAGAATTACGAACTACCATTGACCGCAGTCGTGAAAAGCTTCTGCAAAAAAGGAGCGAACGCGCGCGCCCCTTCAAGGATGACAAAGTCCTCTCTTCTTGGAATGGACTGATGATCCACGCGATGACAAAAGTGGGCGTTCTTTTTGGCAAAAAAGAGTACTTAGATGCCGCCGAAAAGTGTGCCCGGTTTTTACGAAAGAATTTATGGAAAGAAGGCCATCTCTTACGAAGATGGAGAGAAGAAGAAGCACGTTTTCCCGCTTGCCTCGAAGAATATGCTTTTTTGCTAAAGGGAGTTCTTGCCCTTTTTCAAGCCGGGCGTGGAACAGATTTTTTGCAATGGTCGCTTGAAATAATGTCTATTATGGAAAGGGACTTTAAGGCGGAAGAAGGGGCGTTTTATCAGACGGATGGGAAGGAACCGCTTCTTTTACGTAAATGCGAATTTTATGATGGGTCAGAACCTTCTGCCAATGCTGTCCTCGCCGAAAATTTGATAATCCTCTATCAACTCACACATGACGCCCAATATTTAAAAATGGCTGAAGATATCTTTAGAGCTACCAAACAACTCTTGGAGGCCTACCCGCCTGGGGCTGGATATCATATGCTTGCTTTACAACGTTATTATGACACGAAAGCACCTCTTGTTATTGTGGCTCTTGATGAACATAAGAGCTGGCAAGGGGAAATTGAACATGCTCTTAGAGAATCTACCGACCCCCATCTTTCTGTAATTTGGAAATATCGAGATGACCTTCTCCTGCCGAAAATTGTGCCTTGGCTTGAAGATAAACAGCCTATTAATGCCACGACGGTTTATATCTGTGATCAAAATCGTTGCTTGGCGCCTCTGAATGAAAAAGAGGCGATCGAGATGGCGATCCGTAATTTATGAGGGAGATAAATAGCATGCAACGAAGTGTAGGAGATTACGAGATTGTCCGCAAAGTCGGTAGCGATTTATTGGGCATACTCTATTTGGCTAAGCATAGATATCTCGGTCGACATTTCGCCCTTAAAGCTCTTCCTGAAGAGTTTGCGAAGGATGCTAAATTTATTGCACGGTTTGAAGAGGAAATGGCTCATAGTGGCCGCCTTGATCATCCTCACATTGTCCGTATGCACAATGCTACCTGCATCAATGGCACTTTTTACCTGATCTCGGATGCTGTAGAAGGCCATGAAGGAAAACGAGTCGATTTAGCCTCTTATTTGAATGAGCGATCTTCAGTTTTGAGTGAAGAAGAAGTTTACCAAATTGCTCTCCAACTCGCTTCTGCCATCGACTACGCCCATACAGCTGCATCGGATAAACCTTCTGTAGTCCATGGAGGGATTCGACTTAGCAACGTGCTTGTAGAAACTTCTAATGACTCTATTCGAGTCTTTTTGGATAACTTTGGTTTAATCAGAATCATTGGCCAAGGTGCAGTGTTAAGCCGTATGTATCATCACCTCTGTTCTTCTTTTGGAGCACAAGCGGGATTTGTACAGACAGAAGATAATAAAGAACGATATGCAACAGGCCCAAGTGATCCTGTTATTATGCGTAAGCTCCATAAGAGCTTTTTACAAGACTTTGCTTTTCTAGCGCCCGAACAAAGAGAAGGTGGTCCTGAAAATGATGCCCCCGAAAGCGACATTTATGCTTTTGGTGTATTGATCTATTATTTGCTCATGCAGAAAATTCCAGAAGGATTGTTTCCGCTGCCTTCTACTCGCTATCCAACTTTGCGTTATAATTGGGATCTCCTTCTCTATAATTGCCTTCAAACAGAAAAAGAGAAACGTCCTAAACTGTTATCGAAAGCTGTGCAGGATTTGAGTGTTCCCAAAACCATATTACCCTCAATCCTTCAAGAAATTCACCATGCACAATCTTCTGGGTCCAGTCTTAAACCCGTATTGAATCCAGGTGAAATTACGCGTCCAGAATTTATTGCAGACCCTGCCTCACTTTTTATCGTAGATCCTGTTGTAGCGCGTTATCAACCCGTTCCGTCAGAAGTTTCCTCGGCTGAACCTCTGCTAACGGACATGGCCATTATTCAGGGTGATCAATATTACCGAGGGAGTCATCAAGGAGGCCGGGATGAAATCCCGCGCCATCTCATTACTTTGCATAGTTTTGCTATGGATATTCATCCCATCACGAACGAGCAGTTCGTTCGCTTCTTAGAAGCAATGGGTGGCGAAAAGGATGGGAATAATAATGATATGATTCGCTTGCGTGATTCTCGTATTAAACGTAGCGCTGGCAAACTCAATATTGAATCGGGGTACGCTAAACACCCTGTCGTTGGGGTTTCTTGGTATGGAGCTACAGCTTATGCTAAATGGGTCGGCAAACGATTGCCTACAGAAGCCGAATGGGAAATCGCTTCGATGGGAGGCAAAACGGAAAATGTCTACCCGACAGGAACAGAGATTGAGCGATCTCAAGCGAACTTTTTTAGCTCCGATACGATGGCTGTAATGAGCTACCCCCCTAATAGCTGTGGTCTATTTGACATGGCAGGCAATGTCTATGAATGGTGCCAAGATTGGTACGAATTCCATTACTATGACGTTTCTGTTCAAGAACCGGACAACCCCAAAGGGCCTCAACAAGGCAATTACCGCGTATTACGCGGTGGGTGTTGGAAAAGCCTAAAAGATGATTTACGTTGTTCGCATCGGCATCGAAATAATCCGGGTACGATGAATGGTACCTATGGGTTTCGTTGCGCGACTGATGTGGAATGAGCATCTATATAAGAAAAATTTAGTAAAAATTTCTATATAGCCTCTGTCAATTACGTATAAAATTGGATTTATTCATTTTTGAATTTGTGCTAAGCTGATCCCTCAATAAATTGTGAGGATTTGTGAAACTATTGCTATCGAAACCTCGAGGATTTTGCGCAGGGGTAGTGCGCGCAATTGAGATTGTAGAAAGAGCGTTGGAACTTTACGGTCCTCCAATTTATGTTAAGCACGAAATTGTTCATAATCGCCATGTTGTCGACGATCTCAGACGTAAAGGCGCTATCTTCATTGAAGAGATTGCAGATGTTCCTGAGGGGAGTCGCTTAATTTATTCGGCTCATGGAGTTTCTCCAGCAGTACGCGAACAAGCCAAAAAACGTCAGCTGATTGAAATTGATGCTACTTGTGGGTTGGTTACCAAGGTGCATTCAGCAGCTAAACGCTATGCCGAAAAAGGCTACCATATTCTCTTAATTGGTCACCGTAATCACGTAGAAATTATCGGTACAGCAGGCGAAGCGCCTGAATCGACCACTATTGTAGAATCAGTAGAAGATGTCGACGCCCTTTCTTTTAGCCATGGACAAAAGCTCTTTTATCTCACGCAAACGACCTTGAGCTTAGATGATGTAAAAGAAATCTCCGATGCACTTTTGGCCAAATATCCGCACGTAGAAACACTTCCAAGTTCTTCAATTTGTTACGCGACGACAAATCGACAAATGGCTCTTCGAGAAATAACAAGCCAGCTCGATTTAGTTCTTGTTGTCGGAGACCCTAAAAGCTCCAATTCAAATCGTTTACGCGAAGTTGCGGCTTTAAGAGGTGTGAAAGCTTTCCTCATCAATAGCGAAAAAGAAATCCAAGAAGAGTGGTTCCAAGGAGTTTCTACTATTGGCATGACAGCAGGTGCATCAACACCCGAATCGATCGTTCAAGCGTGTATCGAACAATTGAAAGTTCTGGGTGTGCAATCTGTCGAAGAGGTGGTCTACACCGAAGAAAATGTCTACTTTCAACTGCCTAAACAGCTCCAGCCTACCTCGTAGAGGTGCGCTCAGGGGTTGCTAAATCGCTAAAACAATTTTTCTATAGGCATTTACAAAAAAGATTATACGCGCCATAGAGTAAGAGATGGCGCGAAAAGATATTAGAGGAAAGCCGAGTACGCAAGTGGCTCGGATGCATAAACGTGGCATTAAAAGAGTGCTGGGTCTTGGCGATCTCTTTGCTATTGGTTATGGGGATCTTGGATCATCGATCTATTATGCTTTAGGAATTACGGCTCTCTATGCTTTGGGCGCTACGCCTATTGCCTTAGGATTAGCTGGCGTGGTCTTTATTTGCAACGCTCTCAGTTATGCAGAGCTAACCGCGATGTATCCCGATTCTGGAGGGTCTGCTACTTTTGCTCGGCATGCCTTCAATGATACAGCCTCATTTGTTGCAGGCTGGGGGTTATTACTAGATTACATTGTTACAATTGCGATCTCTGCCTTTGCTATAGGACCTTATCTCGCTAACATTTATCACCCACTTTCGAATACTCAGACGCAGATTATTTTTACCGTTTGCGTTATCGCTCTTCTATTCATCATCAATTTCATCGGTGTCAAACGTTCTACAAGGATGAGCTTGGTACTAACGAGCTTAGCCTTGCTTACGCAGATCGCAATCATTGTGGTTGGTGTTGTATTAGTCCTCAATTTACCACGCGTTTTTAGTCAGCTTAAAATTGCCGTGCCTGGAATGGATTGGTCGCCCGATTGGCCCAATTTTATGCATGGTGTTGCCATGGCGATGGTCGCTTACACCGGAATTGAATCGATTGCTCAGCTCGGTTCGGAATCGCGTAAACCCACCCGAGATTTGCCACGAGCCATTTTTTTGAATATGGCTGCCTTGATCCTAATTTACATGGGGCTAGTTGTTGTGGGATTATCGGCCATGACTCCTATGGAGCTTGGGGCGAACTACGCTAGTGACCCTCTAACTGGAATCGTCCAAAAATTTCACCTCCAGGGAGGATTTTTTGGCCCCTGGGTAGGGTGGATAGCGGCGATCTTACTTTTTGCCGCAGCGAATACTGGACTAATTGGATCCTCACGCCTGGCCTTTAATTTAGGAGAGCACTACCAGCTACCTCAGTTTTTTTCAAAGCTCCATTCTCGTTTTCATACGCCTGCTCTTTCCCTGATATTCTTTGCTTTGCTCGCAGCATCCGTGGTTATTCTGAGTCGTGGGCAACTCACCTTTTTAGCAGATTTGTATAATTTCGGTGCGATGATCGCCTTTTTTTCTGTAAACATGTCGCTCCTAATGTTACGGATAAAAAAACCTCAGGAAGTACGCCCTTTTAAAGTTCCTTTCAGTATCCCTTTTCGCGGTGCACAATTACCGATATCGGCGATTGTGGGCGCTTTAGCTTCTTTGAGCGTATGGGTATTGATTGTTATCGCTAAACCTCACGGACGTTATTTAGGCTTGGCATGGATGACTTTTGGACTCTTTCTCTATTTACTCTATCGTCGCAAAAAAAACATCGCCATTGGTGGGACAATTGCTTTGCACAAAGTAAAAGTTGAACAAAGCGTTCAACATCCCGTCCAAAATATTTTAGTGCCTTTTCAGTCTCTAAAAGATGCTGAGATTATTATCGCTGCTGCTGATCTTGCACGATCCTACAAGGCCAGTATCACAGTTCTACATATTATTGAAATACCTTCGGCCCTCCCTTTGGATACTGAAGTACCTGATTCCACAAAGGAAGCTACCGAAATACTTCGTTATGCAGAAGCGATTATCCGGGAGAAAGATTTATCAGTTAATCATGCTATTCTCCACGGCCGTACTTTTAGTGAGGTTTTATACGCTACGTTACAAGAAAAAAAATGGCAGATTCTTGTCCTTCCCAGCCACTACTGGGATCGTAAAACAAGCCAGACCTTAAGCAGTCTGTTACATAAGAAAAAATTCCGGATTTGGATCTATCATTAACCAAGGATTAAACGTGCAAATTCCCCCGAGCTTACCTCCTCAATCTCCCCAATCTTTTCCGGCTCCGGATCCCATCGTGGATGAGTTTCAAGAAAAATGGAATAGCTGGTTCACTCAAGATCATTCCAAAGAGAAAAGCGAGGATCTCTTAGATTTTATCTCGAAAAATGCCGATCACTTCAAAGAGTTAGGCAAACTCTGCCCTCCACCACCGCCCAAAGTGAGTATCGATGATGCTATTAACGACGCTAAGCGAACATTAAGTGGTTGGATCGATCATGGATGTGATGGTAGTACGATGGACGCTCCGAGTGAATTCATTGCGGACATCGATAAATGGATCAATTACGCAAAGTGACAAGCAGCGTAATGGGCTGAGGCAATTTGTCGCATCACAGGACGTTCTGTCTGACAAATAGGTTGCGCAAATGGACAGCGCGTGCAAAAAACACATCCTGGAGGGGGCGCATAAGGACTCGGAACCTCGTCTTTAAGTACTATTCGATTGCGTTTTCGCTCTTGCACAGGATCTGGAAGTGGAATAGCGGCTAGAAGGGCTTGTGTATAGGGGTGAGCGGGGTTTTTATACAATTCTTCTGTTGGGGCGCTTTCTACGATATGTCCCAAGTACATGACGGCGATCTCTGTCGATAGGTATTTCACCACGCGAAGATCATGAGTAATGAATAAATAGGCTATTCCCATCTCTTCTTGTAGAGATTTGAGTAGATTAATAATTTGCGCTTGGACCGAGACATCAAGCGCAGAGATGGGTTCATCGCACACGATAAATCGCGGGCGCACTGCCAGTGCTCGTGCGATGCCTATTCTTTGACGTTGTCCTCCAGAAAATTCATGCGGAAAACGGCTTGCAAGATGAGGACTTAAGCCGACCAGCTGCAAGAGTTCATGAATACGGGTAGTTCGTTGAGAGCCTTTTTCTAATCGATGGATATCGAGAGGTTCGGCAATAATATCCCCAGCTGTCATTCGGGGATTGAGCGAAGCATAAGGATCTTGGAAAATCATCTGGGATTCTCTACGAAAAGCAAAGAGCTCTTTCGAAGACATTAAGGCGAGATCTGTACCTCTAAAGAGTATTTTTCCTCCGGTTGGTTGCTCTAATTGAAGAACAGCTTTTCCTGTTGTCGATTTACCACAGCCACTCTCTCCGACAAGCCCTAAGGTTTTTCCCTCATGCAAAGAAAATGAAATGCCATCTACGGCCTTTAAAGAGCGTTTATCGGATAGATAGTGTACGCGAAGTTCTTCTACAGAAATGAGAGGCGGCATCTTAGCTAATATAGTGTCAGAATTGTTCAAGGCATTTTCTTGCATTTCTGGGCTTTTACCCCTGATTGTGAGGATTTTGGGGATGTTCTCGCCAACAGGCGACATGATGTTCGGTATCACAAGAAATGTAGGGAGGATCGTTGGCGGTACAAATCCGCAAAGCCGAAGAACAACGGGGACAAAAAGCACAACCGGAAAAGGTTTTTGTCAAATTAGGAGGCCTGCCCTCAATAGGAACAAGAGGATGATCGCGTGGTGTGTCGAGTCTTGGGATCGAATGCAAAAGACCTTGCGTGTAGGGATGACGTGGTGTTTTAAAGAGCACATCTACAGGCGCCTCCTCTACAATTTTTCCTGCGTACATAATCGCCACGCGGTCGCACATGTTCGCGATGACGCTTAAATCATGGGTAATCAAAATGATGCTGGTTCCATTCTCTTGTGCAATTTTACGGAGTAAGTCGAGAATTTGCGCTTGAATGGTCACATCGAGAGCTGTTGTAGGTTCATCTGCCAGTAAGATTTTAGGTTCAGATGCAATAGCTAAAGCAATCATAGCGCGTTGTCGCATACCGCCACTAAACAGATGCGGGTAAGCTAAGAAACGTTCTTCAGGTTGAGGAATTCCCACTTGTCGCAAGAGTTCAATAGCATAGTGTTTTGCCTCCTGCTTCTTGATCTCAGGCCGATGTAGGCAATACCCCTCCATCACTTGAGCTCCAATTGTCTTTGTGGGATTAAGAGATGTCATAGGATCTTGAAAGATCATAGCAATCTCTTTTCCGCGAACACTCCGCATTTCGGCTTCAGATAGTTTTAAGAGATTTTGTCCATTATAAAAGATCTTTCCTTGAGATACAGAACTGCTGTGAGCAGGTAGAAGACGCATAATAGCTTTGGCTGCTACGCTTTTACCACATCCTGATTCGCCGGCAATTCCTAAGATTTCCCCTTTACGTAAAGTAAAATTGATTCCTCGTAGAGCATGTACCTCTTGTCCTAAGACACTAAAGCAAATATGTAAATCTTCGACTTCTAAGAGATTGCTCATGTGCGTAGCCTGGGGTCGAAAGCATCGCGAATACCATCACCGACAAGATTGAAACAAAGCATTGTCAAACTGATAAAAGTAGCGGGAATGAATAGGCGCCAAGGATAGAAGCGCAAGGCATAAACACCTGTACTAGCCATCGAACCCCAACTCGTAGCCGGTGCTTGAACACCTAATCCTAAAAAACTCAAAAAAGCTTCTGCAAAAATCGCAGTAGGTATGGTTAAGGTCATGGTGGCGAGAATCGGGCCCATAGCATTGGGAATAAGATGGCGAAGAAGGATACGCCCCCGGCTTGCGCCCAGGGCTTCTGCTGCACGTACAAAATCCAATTGTTTAAGCTGTAAGATTTGGCCTCGGACAATGCGTGCCATGCCAATCCATCCCGTAAATGTCAATGCAATGATAATGGTGAAAATGCCCGGTCCCATCACCACCATGAGCATGATGACGATCAGTAGATGGGGGATGGAATAGAGAATGTCCACGGTACGCATAATGGCTTCATCCCATTTGCCGCCTACGCACCCAGCAATTGCACCGACCGCTACGCCAATGACTAGGTCGAGGAAAGCTGCTGTAATGCCTACAAAGAGCGATATGCGTGCGCCATGGCAAGTTCGCGTGTACATATCTCGCCCCAGCTCATCTGTACCAAAAATAAATTTACTGCTAGGGGGTGAATTTTTCATCGGAAGGTGCATTTCATAATGCTCATAAGGTGATAGCATGGGGCCAAATAGTGCAAAAAGACCCAAAAAAATCAGAATGCCTATCCCTAAAAGAGCTATGCGATTAGCGCGAAGACGGCGGAGGCTTTCTTTCCAGTAAGAACTACCTGCGACGACCTGATCTTGTACGATGGGTTGCCGGGAACAGAGAGGAAGAAAATGATCAGGATCCATTTAGGGCCTTTGCTAAACCTTAATATTTTTCACAATTATTATGCGAGCTTACTATTACCTTACCCCTAAAGGAAAATTGTAATTTTAAAAATACGTTCTTAATTTTGATTCTTTGTGATTCGCCCTTCTCGCAAACGTATGCGAGGATCCACGATACAGTAGAGTACGTCTACTAAAAAGACACACGCCATTAAGAAAAAACTGTAAAAAACGGTGATATTAAGAATTACGGTATAATCACGACCAGCAACACTTGAAACAAACCAATGTCCCAAACCCGGAATTGCGAAGATTTTTTCGACGACAAAGCTGCCCGTAATGACGCTCGCTGTTAAAGGGCCTACATAGGTGATAACAGGAAGTAGGGCATTTCGTAAAACATGCCGTAAAATAACCTGACGCATACGAAGCCCTTTCGCACGGGCTGTTAAAATAAAGTCTTGTTGAAGCACTTCAATCATGCTCGACCGCGTCAGTCGCGCTATAAAAGCAGTAGGAAGAGCTGCTATAGAAAGTGCTGGCAATAATGTATGAGCAAAAGACTCCCAGCGGGCGATGGGCAGAAGGTTCATTTTCATCGCCAAGAAAAATTGCAGCAAGGTAGCGATAAGAAAATTCGGAAGAGAAATTCCCATGGCTGAAACAAAAATAGCCATATGATCTTGCCAACCCGATCGAAATGCCGCAGATAATGACCCCAATAAAAGTCCGCTCCCTATAGCAAGGAAAAGCGATTCACAACCTAAAGCGAGAGAAACGGGGAATCCATCAGCGATGATTTCATTTACCGTGCGGCCTTCGTAATTGAACGAAGGTCCTAAATTCCAGGTAACGAGGTTTTTCAGGTAACGGCCATATTGCACAGTCAAAGGATCATCCAATCCATAATGGTGATACATAGATTTGAGAATCTCGGCCGGTATAGCCTGTTCCTGCATGAATGGATCGCCAGGAATTGTGTGCATCAGGATAAAAGTGAGCGTAGCTACACATAGCAAAGAAACCACGAGGAGGAAGAATTTACGCAATAGGGTGGCGAAAAGTTGCATGGTGCCGTAGTAGCTTTTCGATTACTTAAAAGGTGTTCTCTAAAACAATGAAAACTTAAATTTTAGAACACAGTACAAATTGAGGTTTGTAGCCAATACGCTAGACTATAGCGCAATTCTAGTTTATCCCCAAGTAACGTATCAGCTATGGCAATCAGTCAACTAAGCTAACGTACGAGTAGATCCGTTACAGGAATGGGATATTCAAAGGGAGGTTTGATGCACTCTTGAAGCAGGCTGACGATTTTGTCTCGTTTTGAATAGAGGGGATTTTGTTCGATCTCATAATTTTCATCGAGGTAGACTTTATCAAAATTAATAATACCTTGTGGAGAGATGTGGAAGTTTTTGATGTAAGTTTGAATCATGGCGGCATAGCGTCCATGCATGAGAGGAATCACCGGCATAGCGTCTAAAAGGATTTTTTCCGCTTCTATACACAGTTGAAAACCTTCTTCTTTAGTTGAGGCATTTTCTGCCTTTTCGAGAAGTCTGGAAAAATGAGGATCGGACCATCCTGTATAATTTTTCGAATTCGAGGAAGAGCGTAATCGATTGAGCAGGGCGAGAGGATGAAAATAGTCCGGATACCATGTAAGAAGGACGATGGAAAAGGTTCTTTGCGCCAGTTTTGTGCGTAGTTCGTATAGAGTAAATTGCTGGGTCCTAATCTTGATATCGAATATGCATTCCCACGCCTCTTTTAAATCCATGGCAAGATTAAAGTAGAGTTCGGAATGGGGGTATTGAATGATTAAATTCTCGAAAAGGTCTTCCGGTTTGATATTTTCTTCTTGAATGACTTCTTTAAAAATTCTGCGTGCTTCTAATAATTCTCGCTTATTGCTCAGTTGGGAATGGGTGGTTTCAGGATTAAAAACGGGAGGAAGAAGATGGGTTGCAGCACAATCTTCGTTCATCATTAATCTTCTGGCCAATGCTGTGCGATCAATAGCTAAAGAAAGAGCGCGTCGCAGTTTGGGATGGTTTAAGGGGGAGCGGTTCAGGTTTAAAATCGCACAAGTTGTAGAAGCTAGCATTTGCGTTTGAAAATGGCCTTCTTGGAACAAGTAGCGCATCGCTTTGTGTTTAACAAGAGAAGGGGGGAAGGGCCGTCCTAAAATATCCATACTGTGATTGATGAAGCGATCTATGGCCGAAATTTCGCTCCCAATATAATTGAAATGAATCCTTTTCAGACTAATCTCATCTACTCGATGAAAATGCTCGTTTTTTTCAAAGATCAACTCCACATTCGGGATCCAATGGGTTAATTTGAAAGGACCATTTGATATTAGAGGATAGGAGGTGGAGTTAGGGTCGGGAAGAAAGCCTTCGATACTCATGGGATGAAGAGGGACAAAAAGATAAGTAGCTAAAAGATCAAGAAAGGCATTGAAAGGGCTTTCTAATTCAACTTCAAGCAAGTCATCAGCAAGAGAGCGTATTCCTACTTCATCGATAGGTAACCGTTTTTCGCGAATAGCTTTGGCATTTTTAAAGTAATCAAAAAGGTAGATATTTGGACAGTCGATCTTACCCGTGAGAATTTGCTTCCACGTGTTTTCAAAATGTTGAGCTTGAACAAGGGTGCCATCACACCAATGATTTGTTTTAAGATGAAAACGATAGATGCGTTTTGTCGCATCTATTTCGATAGTCTTGGCTTGTCCTTGTATAGCACTGCCATCTTCTGTGGGACGCATGAGTCCTTCATAAAGACAATAGGCAATATTAATGATGCTAGAATCTGTTGTTCGTGGTGGCTCTAAAGTCCCCGTACTTTGCTTGAGTTGGGGGAGGTTGATGTGGAGGATTTCCCCTCTTTTCGGATAACTCGGATTAGATGCGTCAAGATTACGTTTTTTTTGTATAGGAGTCATCCGACGTTCCCAGACTTGTAAAGAAAAAAAATACTATAAATAAAGCTTTGATTAAATTATCACAAAAAATTATAAAGTTGAATGTTAAGAATCTCTCCTAACAAGGTTTGGCGATTTTCTGAGCTTTTAGATCAGCTTTCGATTTCAAAAGGGATGGATAATATCAACTTTGTATATTCATCATCTGTCTAGAATCGAAAAGCTGCCAAAAATCTTCTGAAAATTCATGCAACACTAGTGTTAGGGCAGGTTCTGAGCGGGTAAAAAAATATCTGCTTTAAGAGGGTGTAGCAAAAGTAAATGGATCTCGATTTTCTGAGCTTTTTGGACAGATTTTCGACTTCAAAATAGACTGCGTATATTAACCATCTATTTTGATTAAAAAGCTGTCAAAATCTTCGAAATATTTCTTTTGCTATATCCTAAAGGGCTATCACGGAATTAAACTTTTTTTGGTTTTTCCTGTTTTTGGATAAACCGAGGGCAAATAATTCAGCGATAGCCTTCAACCCTTGAGCTACAAGGGTGATCACCTAAGATGAAAACTACAGAGGATAAATGGTATGAGATCTCTTTTAGCAGTGATTTATGTCCTATTTGTGGCAGGGACAACAGTACCTACCGAAGGCGCAGCGTCAACACCTAAAAAAGCTCCAAAACCCGTTTATAGTACAGGGTATATCGGTTAGGAGTTAAGAACTTTAACTGAATTTTAGCCTAAGGGCTAAAATTCAGTTTTTATTTTATGTACTAGCTAGCTACTATAGTCTCCCTTATTCAGAGGGATCATGTTCACAGGCAATAAAATTCATTTTACAAGTCTCGGATGTGCGCGCAACCTCGTCGATAGCGAGGTCATGCTGGGACTTCTTCTAAAGGCAGGATACGAGGCTGTTGAAGAGCACGAAGAGGCCGATTTTCTTGTAGTCAACACATGTGGATTTTTAGCTTCTGCTCGCCAAGAGTCTTGCGACACTATTCAAAGGCTTCTCGATGAAAAAAAGGCGCATGCTAAAGTCATTGTAGCCGGCTGCATGGTGCAAAAATTCGGCGAAGAAATTCGGACGCAATTTCCTGCTGTTCATTATTTTCTGGGATCCGGAGATATGGAAAAAATTCTGGAAGCCGTAGAAGCAGATCTTCCAGGAAATGCGGTTTCTTCTGCTAAAAGCTATTTACAATGGGGAGAAATCCCTCGCCAACTTTCCACTCCTCGTTCTTATGCTTATCTCAAAATTGCCGAAGGGTGTGCTAAACAGTGTGCATTTTGTATTATCCCCAAAATTAAGGGGCCGTTACGTAGCAAACCTGTCACTCAGGTAGTCAAAGAATTTAGGATTTTGCTCGATCAGGGTGTTAAAGAAATCATTCTTATCGCCCAAGATCTCGGGGATTTTGGAAAAGAGCGTCGAGAAGTGGATGGACTCGAAAAACTTCTACGAGAACTTGTAAAAGAAGAACGACCATTTTGGTTACGTCTTCTCTATCTATATCCAGATGAGATTACCGAAGGACTCATCGATATCATGGAAAAAGATCGTCGTGTTTGTCGCTATCTTGATATGCCGATTCAACATATTAGCAACCCAATTTTAAAGGCGATGCGCCGTAAAACCTCACGCGAACAAATCATTCAGTCTATCGTTACCCTTCGCCAGCGTCTTCCCGATATTGTGATACGTACGAGTTTGATGGTGGGTTTTCCCGGAGAGACAGATGAACAATTTGCGGAGCTTTTAACTTTTATTCGCGAATACCCGCTTGATAATGTAGGTGTTTTTAAATTCTCCAAAGAAGAGGAAGCACCTGCTGCAAAATTGACCGATCAAATTTCTGAAGAGATCAAAGAAGATCGCTACCAAAAATTATGCCGTGCTCAAGAAAAAATAGTGAAGAAACGCGGAAAACAGTTCATCGGTAAGCGTTTAGAAGTGTTAATCGAAGGTTATCATCCTGAAACAGATCTCTTGATGCAAGGACGCTTCTATGGACAATGTCCCGAAATAGATGGTCTTGTCGTCATCAATGATGGGCGGAAGGTTAAATCGTTCGGCGAATTTTACGAAGTTGAGATAAGCGATGTGATGGGATGTGATCTCGTGGGTCAGGTCATTCGTCGATCAGGTGAAAAGAAAAAGTCGAAATCTCCCAGCCCTGAAGGGATGCAAAAGCCTCTATCGCTTTATGTCGAATAGATGCGCACTTCTTAAACCAGGCAAAGAAAAATCGCTGGAACGGCGACACCCTTGGATCTTCTCGGGTGCCATTGCCTCACTGCCACCAGATATACAACCTGGTGAACTCTTACCGGTCTTTAGTCATGCAGAAAAATGGCTAGCTCTAGCCTATTTTCATTCAGGACACTCTTTGACAGGGAGAGTCCTCAGTTTTGAAAATATCGCTATTGAAGAGCTCTTGGAAAAGAAATTTTCCTCTGCAGCTGCATTAAGAAAAGAACTAATCGATTGCAAGCGCACCAACGGTTTTCGTCTGATCAATGCCGAAGGCGATGGACTGCCAGGGCTTATCGTTGATCGTTATGGAGATACTCTTGTTATTCAACTTACGACTCAGGGGATGGAACGCCTTCGTCCGCTGATCATCAAAGGTCTAGTCCAACAGTTTTCTCCTCTAGGTATATTTGAAAAATCTCGTGGTTCTGCAAGACTTCAAGAAGGGTTAGAGCAAATCGAGGGACATGTATGGGGCAGGACATCTGAACAGGTAGAAATTAGAGAAAATGATCTTCGCTTTCTTGTTTCTTTAGAACATGGGCAAAAAACAGGCTTTTTCTTTGACCAACGCGAAATGCGCAATTGGGTTGCTTCTCGTGCAAAAGATAAACGCGTACTGAATGGTTTTTCTTACACCGGAGGCTTTTCTGTCGCTGCGCTACGTGGAGGAGCCGCTCATGTCGATAGTGTGGATATATGTTCTCATGCAATAGAACTTTTAGAAAAAAACATGGCGCTGAATGGATTCAGCCAGAAGAATCACGCCGCGTTTTGTGAAGATCTCTTCGATTTTCTAACATCCCGTTCGCTTAAAGATTATGACTTGATTATTCTCGACCCTCCTGCATTCGCTAAAAAACGCAACGATGTAGAGAATGCCTGTAGAGGCTACAAACAACTCATGCGTTCAGCTATGCAAGGTGCTCGTTCTGGTGCGTTTCTTCTCATTTCTTCCTGCTCCTACTATATGGATGAGCTTCTCTTTCAAAACTTAGCGGCACAAGCAGCTTGCGAAGCCAATCGCTCTGTCCGTATCATCAGCTCCCATATTCAAGCTTCTGATCACCCCGTATCCTTGGCACACCCTGAAGGCCGCTATCTTAAAAGTTTGATTCTCCAACTTGCCTAATCCGGACAGTTCGTTTTTTTTCGCCTACAAATTCGCAAATTTGCTAGATAGAAAAAAACAGCACAGATCGCAGAGGGCCTATGAAGTTCAAGTTCATCAAGACCCAGCAACCTGAATATTATCAAGAATGTATGCTGCGATGGGAAGTCCAGCATAAGCCGTTTGGTGTGCCACCCGACTCTAACTTATTTCCTGAAGAAGAAAATAGCTTGCACCTTGTAGCCCTCGAAGGGAAGGAAGTGGTGGGATGTGTGATCTTCCATTTTAAAAGCGAAGGTGAAGGGGAGATCGAACCCATGACCATAAGTTCTACCTACAAAGGGGTGGGCTTTGGTCGTAAATTGGTCCATGCTTTAGAAAAAGCCCTCATCGCAAGAGGAATTCGTCAAGTCGTTCTCTTTGCTAAAGAAGAAGCCGTTAATTTCTATCACCACCTCGGCTACCACAGCGAGAGCCAAAAAATCGTGAAGTTTGGCATCCCACACATCGCTATGAAAAAGTTATTGGCTGCAAGTTAGCTGGTTTGACTTTCAGGCTCGCAATTTGTCGTAACATTCTTTAGAATCCGATTATTTGCGATAAGGTGGATTGTATGAGTTTAGCTGATATTCAAACATGTTTGGGAGCAGATGCAGATTCCTTACTCGGGCACACGTGTGCGACAATTTCACGAGAAAAACTGCATCTTCCTGGACCGGATTGGGTCGATAGAATTTTTGCACCGTCTGATCGGAATATTCGCGTGCTCCGCAGTTTGCAGACGCTTTTTGGTCATGGGCGTTTAGCCAATACAGGCTACCTATCGATATTACCCGTTGATCAGGGCGTAGAACATAGTGCAGGCGCATCCTTTGCGGCTAATCCCGAATATTTTGATCCGGAAAATATCGTCAGGCTAGCCATCGAGGGAGGATGTAATGCTGTTGCCACAACGCTTGGCGTATTGGGTTCTGTCGCTCGTAAATATGCGCATAAAATCCCTTTCCTTCTTAAATTCAATCACAATGAGTTTTTATCTTATCCCAATACCTATGATCAAATTTTCTTTGCCTCGATCCAGCAGGCCTACGAGATGGGCTGTGTAGCGGTTGGTGCGACGATCTATTTTGGATCGCCTGAAAGTCATCAGCAGATTATCAATGTAAGCCAAGCTTTTGCTAAAGCGCATGAGCTGGGAATGGCTACTGTCTTATGGTGTTATCTACGCAATAGCCATTTTAAAGCAGGTGACATTGATTACCATGAATCCGCTGATTTAACAGGACAAGCGAATCATCTTGGCGCTACCATCGAAGCCGATATCATTAAACAAAAATTACCCATTACGAATGGCGGTTTTAAGGCCTTAAAATTTGGTAAGCAGACAGAAGCGATGTATACCGAGCTCTCTTCACCACACCCCATCGACCTCACGCGTTACCAAGTGATCAATGGTTATATGGGACGTATGGGCCTTATAAATTCCGGAGGACCATCTGGTAAGGATGACCTAGCTCAAGCCACGAAAACCGCTGTTATTAATAAGCGTGCTGGCGGTATTGGTTTGATTACCGGACGAAAAGCTTTTCAAAAACCGATGAAAGAGGGAATCGCGCTTCTTCAAGCGGTTCAAAATGTCTATCTCTGCAAAGAGATTACGATAGCCTAATCAGCTGACTAAAAATAAAATCCGACATTACGAATAGGATTCTTGGGAATGCTGTTCATTATAAAGAGAACAGTTATTGAATTTGCTATTCTCGCGAAACAAGGAACTTTAAGCTAAGGCCTGAATAGTTTGATGAGCTGTTTTAGGGGTCGATCGTTAGGCTTAATCGTGCTTTTTGTTTTTTTCTTGCCCCGGTTTTGCTGGGGTGTTTCTGAAGCTGATTCCCAAGGAAAGGGGTGTTTGGCAGGAGGAGAGGGGGTTTTGTAGTCGGGCAGCTTGGCAATTCCTCCTAAGATCCCTCCTACAATCGCTCCTTTTGAACCACCCAAAATCCCACCTTTTTGCGTATTGACTTGTTGCGAGGCAAGTAAAAGCGCAATTTTAGCCGTCGCTTTCTTTGTATTGATTTTTACATCACCGATGGGACCTTTCATAGGAAGTTGCAATACATAATCGGCAGGCAGGTTCTGCAGGCCAAAGGCGCTTTGTAAAGCTTGCGATGTTAGGCCTAAAATAGCATTTACGCGATTTTTATAGAGATCGACCTTCCCCCATGTACAAATATCAATTTGATCCGCGACTAAAATTTCTGTCCTTTCACAATCCAAAATCCCATTTTTTAAGGAGAGATCCATAGGAGCAAACCAAAGTTTGAGGTCTTTGTTGCGTGAAAACTGACTCTGCTTAAGTAGTCCTAAGAGGTCATTGATATTGCCTTTATTGTGGCAGGTGATGCGCCCTAGATCTATGCGTGCATGTCCTATAGAGGCTTGTGAGAGATCCCAAGGAAAAAGGGGCAGGGCAAAACCCTCTTTGTCGACAGTTAACGTAATCGGTCCTTCGCTCGTAATAATATCGACGGATAGGGGATTGGTTTGCTCAAGAAGATTACGGCTAAAATCCTTAGTAAGTGTCACCTGGGCGACTAAAGGCTCTTGAAGTGTCAATATTCCATGATGGAGATCGCCATTTACCTGAACACGAGTTGAGGGCGAATTGATATGGAGGGTTAAAGGGCCATTGGAATCGGTAATGTTGGCTTGCAAAGATCCCGTGATAGTAGGGCCGAAAATTGTCGTTAAGGTTCTCGGTTTTGCTCCTGTTAACGTAAACGTGAGATCGGGGATAATCGTAGGGATATTTTGGAAGTTGGCTTCTATATTAGTTTGAAGTGTAGTGCTTGCCTGAATGGATCCACGTAATTCGGCAAGGCCCGACTTAGCAGCTTCAATCGTGCTTTGTAGGCTAAATTGAAGGGGAGCATCGTTTCTTTGTCGCTGAGCATTGAGCTCAACATGCTGCAAGGTCAAAGGTTCTTCGGAATTTTTTTGGGTAAAAGGAACGCGTTCGGCCGAAAGATTTCCGGAAAATAGACCTTTCTTTAGCGCATCAGGTGCTAATCGGTAACAGTTTTCTTGGACTGGAAGTGAAAGTGTATCGATACGAAGAGCTATTGGAGTGGGTTTATTGAGCTTAAGAGGAAAAGGCTCTTGAAAGGCATGTTCCCATAAATCTGTTCCAAGGGCAAATCCCTCAGGGTAAACCGTCCAATTCATGACAATGGGTTGACGACTAGAGCGTAATAGGAGTTGTTGACCCTCGCAGGCAACACCACAATTGAGCTGCAAGCGATCACTTTTTGCCTCAACACTAAATGCACGGGTAGTTGTTTTATCGACCATGTCTAATTTTAGATTTAGAGGAGATCCTACAAGAGATCCTAAAGAATGGGAGCTCGCTATCCAAAGATCTAGAGCACTCGTGTCCAAAGCATTGATAGCGATTTTACAAACACTATCAGCAGTAGAAGGCTGATCGGTTTTTTTTGCTGTAGATCCAAATTCAGGCAAATTATGGACTAAACTTTCTAATAAAAATGGAGACCATGAATCTGTAGCTCCGGTGATTTGCCCCTGGCCGCGTGCAAAAAATTCTCGCTTAGCATTATCCCACTTCCAACGCAAGGAAGTCTCTTTTAAAGCAAATCGGCTCTGCGGCTTATTAGGGTTTGTGAGCATGAAATCGACAACTTGTACATTTCCTTCCCAAATAAGAGGAGCGAAGGGGCGATTGTTAAATACAATGGTAAAAGGTTTTACTTCTACAGTTGCTAGTGCAGGCTTGAGAAGCTGAGTGGGTTGTGTAAAGCATGCTGCAAAAGCGGTCCAAGCAGGGGTCTGGAGATTGATGGTGAGTTTTGTCGTATCTTTGGTGGAAAGAATCTTTTCCTCAGGCTGATAACTCATGTGAATTTCGCTTCCGAGTCCATCTGCGCGGAAGGCCAAGTCGATGTTATCGAGACCTTTTACATCTGCGATCACTTCGGGATGAACGAGCTTGTATTGATTCAAGCTAAAACTATCGCTACGCGCTTCTATGTGCATGGCAAGCGTAGAGAGAGAATCGCCCAGGCTAAACTCTTTCACAGTAATCTTAACGGGTGTTACACCTCCCTCTGGAAAATATCTCTTCATCCATTCGCTTGTCGGTCTATAAAAGACATCCAAAGGTTTTTCTAATTGCAGGTAGGGCTTGACCGTAAGAACCGCACCTTCAATAACTAGCTGGGAAGTCGAGACGTAAAGTGTACCGCGTAATTTATCCTTCTCGGGTTCGAGAGCGAAATTAAGATTGACGGCGTCTCCCAAAATAGCTGCAAAAGACCCATTTTTCATCAATAAATGGTCGATAAAAGTAACGGGAAATTGATCAGCGCTTAAAGTCCACGCTTTAAAAGAGGGATTATTCAGAGGCGAATCGATTTGCGCTACGGAAGCCACAGCACTGGAAACGCCGCCATATTGCAATTTCATATGGGCATCGATAAGGAGCTCTTTTTGTAGGCGTGGAGCTGTGAGAGTTGCTTGAATCTCTTTTAGGTCGATTCTGTGGGAAAGTGCCGGTGTATCAAAACCGGTATTAGTCAGATGCATATCTGCTTTAACATCGAGCTCATCCCAGTTAATCGAGGTCCCATGATAGGGTAGAGAAAGGGTCTGTATCGTAACGAGCATCTGCGAAGAATAGGCGAGTTTAAGATGACTAAGTAAGGGGTGATCCATGAGGAAAAAGTTAACAAGCCCCGGTGTTACCGCAAGTGAACAGGTAGCCGGGCTGCGCAATACAATTTTTCCTTCTTGCGTTGTCGCATAGAGTTTTGCCTTCATTTGCGAAGAAGAGAGCTCTAAGGCAAACTCGCCTTTGTCGGAACCTAGAAGGGCGGTGGCGGTTAGATCCAATGTTGACCCAAGGGCTGCTGGCAGGAAGCCTTGCATTTCAGGGCGGGCAAGAGAAAGCATTTGATCGATGCCGAGAACTGGAAGGCGTGAAATCCCTCCCTGAAGCGCTAAGTTGCCTCCGGTAGATGCATTTTCACACGAAGATAAAGTCCCATTGAGAAAGAAATTTCCCGTAATTTCATCTTTCATGCTTTTTTGTGAGGTATCGCCGCGTGTACGGAAGGAAATGGTTTCTCCTGGCTTGTGAATGTCAGCTTCTAACGAGACATTCTGAAAATAGACGGTATCGATATGAGGTCCCGAAATTTCTATGGTTCCCTCTTCTGTAACGATTTGGCCGGAAAATAAACGTATAAGCTTGTGGTTGGGGTAACAGAGATTGGTCAATGTAGAAGAAGAAAAGCCCGCTTGTTGTACGTCGGTTGGAGGCAACAAAATAGGGTCGTTCACGAGAATGGAGAGAGAAGGGTGGGTAATGTGTAGCAGGCCAACATCATGAGTAGTGACCAATATTTGCCAAAGGGATGCATCCGTAGAAACTTGTTCTATACATAAGCGTGCATGACGCTCAGGATCCTCAACAGAAATCCCTTTAATCGTTTGACTACCAAACCAACTAAAAGAAGCCTCTTGGATCGTAATTTGTTGGCTACTTCCTTTCGTCGCTAACCGTAAAATGAGCGCCCGTGTTTCCTGCATCGACAGAAGCCATGGCAGAATAGCCAGAATGCATAGAAGAAAAAAAGCTATAGCTCCAACAAGTTCTAAAAACCACAGTGTCATTCGGCCCAATGCTCGCATCGCGTGCTCCTTTTACAACGTAGTTTAAGAATGTTCTAAATTAATTTTTAACACCAATTACCTTTAGGACTCCTTCTAATGTGTCTCCGAGGGAGGGGGTTCAAAAGAGAAGGCTTCAGGCGTGAATATATGAATTGGCTCCAATCTTCCCGGCAATTGCACCATGCCTAAACTTTGGCAAGTGAACCTTCTTTGCAGTCCCATATAAGTTGTTTCACTGATGAGAATCCCTTTTTGCAGCTGCTTCGTTAACTGTTCCAATCTAGCCGCCACATTTACAGTATCGCCTATTGCGGTATACTCCATTCGTTTTTCTGATCCGATATTTCCTACAATCGCCAGGCCTGTATGGATGCCGATGCCAATGCGGAAGTTCGTTTTCGATTGTTTTAGCCACTCGGCATTCAGTTTTTTTAGCGCCTCCATCATACCTAATGCAGCTTGTACGGCATGTTCTTCTTGCAAGGGATCGTCTAAGGGCGTACCGAATTCGACCATGATACCATCCCCGATAAATTTATCCAGCGTGCCAAAATTCGAGAAGATAACATCGATCATTCTGTCAAAATATTCGTTGAGAAGACTAACCACCTGTTCGGGAGGCATAGTTTCGGATAGTTGCGTGAATTGCCGGATGTCGGAAAAAAGAACAGTGATTTTCCGTCTTTCTCCCTCGACCTTCGTCGCTGCCTCTCCATGTAAAATCTTATCTAAAACTTGTGAAGAGACATAGCGAGCAAAATTGGTTTTTAAATGTTCGCGCTCGCGTAATCCATGACTCATCACATTGATGGCGTCCGCTAAATGGCTAAATTCGTCTTTGGTACCCAATTCGATATGGCTGTCTAAGTTGCCCTTGCCAATTTCTTCGACAACACCACAAAGAATACCCAAAGGTCTTACGGCTAGGGAAGAGAGCCAAAAGGCCACGATCAACGCAATCACCACAGAAGCAAGAAGGGCCGTAAAGCCTGCTAAAATTAACCGATTCAATTCTGCATCGATATCGCTCGCGCTTAGATCTAGCCCTAAACTCCCTACGTAGTACCCCGCTTTGTTATAGATCGGAGCATACGCACTTAACCAGGTTCCCCATTGGTCGCGGACATAAAATGTATCGGTATAGGGGGTTTGAAGATTTTCGTTTAATATCTTGACATCACTGTGAGGCATCGGATCTCCCGGATGGGAGACGAGTTTAGGATTTTCTTCAGCGTCGACTAAAAAAACCCAATCTTTATTTTCTGCAGGGCGAATTAAATATAGATACCGCACATAAATATCGTAGCGACGATTTGCATTTCGAAGCTGACGCAGTTCATTCTGCAATTTCAGGTAGGCAGTATTCGTTTCGTCTTGAGGATGACCCTGCAATTGGGCAATGAGATCAGGATCGAGCTGCGCTGCAGCAGTAGTGACAAGAGAGGTGGCTTTACTCCGCAATTCATTAAAAAGGATCTTATTTGATCCCTCATACATAATGAATAAACCTGATAATGCGCTAATAACCGCAACCAGGAAAAACGCAGCAAAAAGCTTCGTGCGAAAGCGCATGAAAAAATCCCAATAGGGAACCACTCTATAATGGTTTCTATAGATGTTGGGATGTTTTTTTTATAGAATAAATGCAAGTAGAGGAAATTTCGTAAAACCTCTTGTGTTGCGTCCAAGTCTTACTTGTAGGCTAATACAGTCGGTAAAGGTCACTTTTCTTCAGTACAGAAAAGCTCTTTTGCGTTTCACGCAACGCAAAAATAGGCACATGTGCTGTTAGTTACAAGGGAGATTCAAAAGTAATGAGGGTGTAAACACCAAAGCCTACAAGGGAGACCTTGTAGGCTTTGTAGATGGGTAAATTTACCTAGTTGTTAACGAGGAGCACTTGTAAAGTACCTTCTCTCCCTCTCCATATCTGCTGTTAATCCTATGAGCGAGTCATCTGTGCGGTTACCATCATCAGTAGTTGAAGCATAAGTTCTTCTTGATCGGTCACGGTCATGGCGGTTACCGTCATCAGTAGTTGAAGCATAAGTTCTTCTTGATCGGTCACGGTCATGGCGGTTACCGTCATCAGTAGTTGAAGCATGAGTTCTTCTTGATCGGTCACGGTCATGGCGGTTACCGTCATCAGTAGTTGAAGCATGAGTTCTTCTTGATCGGTCATGATCATGTGAGGCAAGTCTTTTTGAACTTAAGGAGTCAGGAGGATTGCTCCTAGAACCTCTTCTTCTTCTTCTTGATCTCCTACCGTCAGGTAGGTTACTTGCTACGCTAGAAGGATCATCACGTCTTATGGTTACTCCTCCTTGACCAGGGTTTGCGCTTGTGCGAAGTCCTAAGCCACTTCCATCATCTCCTGTTTGTACTACCTGTCCTGCTCCAGAACTTGATGCAGAAGCGTATGGTATAGAAGGGGCTGCTGGATGTGCTCTTCTTACATTTCCATCTGCTGCTCTTGATGCAGGAGCGGATGCTACCTCTCCATCTTCTGGAACCTCATCTTGTGCTACCTCTCCATCTTCTGGAACCTCATCTTGTGCTACCTGTCCTGCTCCAGAACTTGATGCAGAAGCGTATGGTATAGAAGGGGCTGCTGGATGTGCTCTTCTTACATCTACGTCTTCTACTACAGAACCTCTTCTTGATTCTTCTACTACAGAACCTCTTCTTGATGAAGAAGGGGTTGCTGGATGTGCTCTTCTTGCATCTCCATCTTCTACTACAGAAACTCTTCTTGATGAAGAACTTGATGCAGGAGCGGATGCTTCCTCTCCATCTCCGTCTGAACCTGATTCGCTACCACTAAGCTCATCATCTCCCTGTGGAGATCCTGCTTGTTGAGCTAGGTGTCCGGGTCCCTCGCTTCTTGGCATGAGTCTACCAGATGGTGTACCTTGTGGGGCAGGGGCAGGTGGGCTTAAGGGAGCGCTTCCACCTGATGGGAGTCTAGCTTGGGTTGGCGGGCTAGTTGGTGTTTGGACGCGAGCGGGAACTACAATGCTATTGAATGTATGATTCAATGTAGTCGCTACACGCACTAGTTGCTGTCGTACAGTCGTATCTACCCTAGAAGCTAGATCGCCTAAGTTATGTGTTTGTATCGTAGAGTTAGAGGAATGGATATCGACTTGACTTACAGAATGGTTTTGAAATTTAAGCTCAAACCCTTTGTCATCTAATCGAAATTGACTTGCAAGGCCAGTTGTCTGTATAAGATCAAGGCAGTGATGACTTAAGGTGTGCCACTGGTTTCTACTTAAGGCCTTATTTTGAGCCTGACCTGTAAGAGTCACTGTATAAAGCTCTCCGCCTACTTCTACGTCAAAGCTGGTAGTTTTTTCTGCTTTTGCGAATTGAACGCCGGACGTCATAATTAAACCTTTTAGTTTTGTTACTAATTTATAATAATATTATACACTTTATATTAATAATTATCAATATTTATATTTAATTTCTTTTTAAAGAAACTAATAAAGCATAGGGAAGAAATTGATTTCTCTAAGTGTTTGATAACTAAAGAATTATGTTTTAAATTCCAATCGGCAGGAATAAGTTCTCTACCGATTGGAATTGTAAACCATTTAACGAAATCTTTACCTAAACGAACGCTCTTCTTTCACTCCCACTTGAGTGCCTAGGCGATCTGTCGTGCCTTTCGCGTTCTCTGGGTGTCTCAGCTCTTGGGGAAGCGGCAGCAGGGGTGACGAATCTTCTCATCGTGTCTACACCTTCAGCTTCGCGGTCCAAACTCCAGTAATTCCTTCCATGATCAGTTCCGATGAATAGACAGTCTTTTGGACTAAGTTCTGCAAGTTTTTCATTATTAGGATAGTAGACTTCGGACTTTTTGGTGTCTTTGTTATAGACGACTATGGGTTTTGTTGCATAGTCACTTACTTTTTGCAAAATTGCCTTAGTTGTAAGCTTCCGCCTTTGCATTTCTTCTCGTGATGTGGAAAAGTAATCGACAAATCGTTTCCAGTTGCCTCTTGGAGGGTTACATAGTGCAACTACAGTTGCTTCGTCGATCTCCCCATCGGGTTGGCTTAGTTGGGAAGCTAAAGCTGCGTAGATATTATCTGCAAGACGCCACTGTAACTCAGGTTTTTGCAAAAAGTTGTCCGCTGCAGAAGAGATTGTGGGTTGTACGGGAGCCTGTGGCGCAGCTACTGAAGGAGGGCTATATAGACCATCTTCTTTTTTTCGAACGATAAGACATTTTTCAGGCTGCAGAGTATAGGGAATATACTCGGATGGGGGATCGTAAGCTCTGTAGGGGCTGTCGGCTCTAGCCTGAACTTCAGCTGGAACCTCAGCTCCAATACGAGCCCTCTCATCCTTAATGACAATCGGGCGGCGGAGAAGATTACTGGCTAGTTGATAAAAGTTGTCTTCAATAAGAGTCAACCACCTATCAAGTGACACAAATTTGCTGATGAAGGTAATCATAAGATTCTGATCATTTTTACTCTGAGGAACACTCCCTCCAGCTCTAATTCTTCGAAGGCCTCTTTTCTCTTTATCTGTAAATAAGGGTCTTCCAGATCCTCTTCCAGACACTCTTTCAGTTGCCTCTAACACATTCTCGAAGCTTAGATCCGATAGGTCTCGCATAACTTTGAAGAACAGTTCTTGGTTTTTCGGCTCTTTGAAATAAGCTGCCTGGGCAGGGTCTTGCAAATCAGATCGCATTTTCTGGCGTAATTGCTGTCCATTCATTCCTATTTGGCTAGCTAAGGCATCAACAGGTCCGGAACCACTCTCAGCAGAGTGCTGTTCCCATCCTTGGACAGTAGAGCTATCGATTACTATTTTCTGGAATCTGCTATACTTTTCTGCTGGTTGGGGAGGCCGGTGAACTTGCGTTATAAATTGCGTTATAAGAGGATCTACCTCTTTAATAAAGGCTTCATCGGGGATTATGGCCGCATAGTGAGCGCCTTGGAAATATACGTAAACAGCTTCATTAGCTTTTAAACCTGGTGACGCACTCATAATCACGTGATTTTGATCATCCCTAATTGATCCTATTAGCGCAATGGGGGTATCTAAAGCTTGAGAGGCAATAGTAAAGAAAACATCTGTGACCCATATTTTAGGAGTGCCAATGAGATTCGCATAAAATTCCAGAATTTCTTTTTCAGTTCCCTTTTCAATATCTTCACGGTGACCATATTTAGCGCAGATTTTCTTCTGATCATCCTTAGGAATGATAAGACGAGTGATATCCTCCTCAATATTCTTGTATAGCCGGTGCTGATCTTCGCTCCAAGCATGTCGCGAAACTTGAGCCCAATCCTGGAGATATGTTTGTACGCGTTCTCGAACATCCGTTGCTGTGCGATCTTCCCATTCCTCTGGATTTTTAGCTCGAAGGGCGCGCACAAGACTTTCAGGTCCGCAATCTCCATCACCTGGAACGGTATCATCGATGTAATCGTCAAAACGTTGCGCTTGATGCATTACTGGAATGCCTGTCGGGCAAGTTCCTATACCCATTTTAGCGCGATCTATCCCTCTTATACTCCCATCTTTACCGATTCGTATAATAGAAAAACTTTGCAAGTCGATAGGGGAAAGATCCTCAGGTTTCTGTCCCTCGAAAGTATGACGGTTTTCCGCTTGCTCATGGACAATAATGTCTCTATTGTGACTATAAAGAAAAACCATGTGATAGGGGTTGAGTTTGCTAAGATCTGTGGTTTTGCTCATGTACGTATGGAACGCATCAACAAAGCGCATCCTCAATTTTTGACTCTCTTCGCTTACGACATTGGGTAGGTGACCAGCTGCAAAAGCTTTTTTAATGGAGTCAATTTCATAATCACTAAAGTTTTCTCTTTTGAGGAGTCGAAAAAGAGTAGTTTGATCGATTTTTTTTAGATCGGGGTAGACTAAATCATCAAGGTATTCTTGATTAGCTGCGAGGGCATCAAAATTTTCCTGTATAAACTTACAAATATCGGAACGGATTACCTCTTCTGTTTTCCCATCTTCTTGAGAGGCTAAAGCAGCTAAAGGATTATCGGTAGCTATCCAATTATGAGTTCTAACGAGGAAGTCTTGCATGTCATCGTGGTGATAGAGCTTAGGCGGGGTAAGAGAAATAGACATATATTGGGAGTTATCAACCTCAGTATAAGAATCCCGATCATAGCAAATCACAATACAATTTCTTAAATGTTCCGGCCTTACTTCAACCTTTACTCCATAAGGATAGACAGTCTTAAGCTGTTGCCCATTCTGACAAAGCACAACTGGTTTATTGTACAGGTCACTAAGAAACGGTAAAAAATACTCACTATCAAATAATCTTAGTCCAGGCTGAGCAAGAGCGTACCTGAATATTGTTAGTAAACAGGATCTTTCCATTGGGTCATCTGGAAGCTCATCGGTTGAGAGGAGCTGTCTATAAAAGGGTTTATGTCCTTGTTCAGACTCACTAAGCAATCCAATAAGCTTTTCAGGATCCTGAAACTTTAACATTTCGAATAGCTTATCCATGAGGCTATCGTTGTTAACGAGCCAAGGTACTTTGTCTTCTGCTACTGCTTTGTCTACTGCTCTATTGAGCTCTTGCAGGAGTTCATCAACATAGTAGGCCTGGCGAGCAGATATAGGCTTGCCGGGGGGAATTTTCGAAAAATGGGACAGAACTGGATGAGGAGGAGGAGGAGGTAAAACTTCTCGTGGTGAGACAGCGGGAGAGGGAGGAGTTACAGTTCTACGGAAACTTTCTGTAGTTCTTTTAACAGGGCCTGGTGCTTGGTCTGGGGAGGGGAAGCGAATCGTACTGCCGTCTCTTTTCGTGCCCGCTCTCGGTGAGCCATCTTGATTTAAAGTGATATCATCATACTCAGAAAATCGAGCTAATTTTTTAGCCAAATTAGTAAAATGTTTTTTATATATGTTTAGGATTTTTCGATCAGTGATTGGCTGCTGCGTGGCGCTGTCTAGCGCATAAAAAGTATCATTTCCAACTTTAAATGCATGAGGTGGGAGCGCTCTGGGCGACCTTTCTTGAGAAACTGGAGTACTCATAGAAAATTTATCCTTTATTAATATTAATTAACTATATTATATACTAAAAATTATTCTAATGCAAAATAATTGTTATTTTGTTAATAAATTGATAGTTAATTATTGATAATAAATAAGATAGATTTAATTAGAGATTTAACTCTTTTACTCTCGTAATACACTCTTAGGGAGGGGAAAAAACGGCAAATCCGCAATAACCAGTGGATAAAGAGGGGCTAAAGGTGAAGCGAAAGTTCGAACTTACCTTTCGTTGGAGTAGTAATTGCCATAGGGCTTTTTGTCGCCATACAGGTTTTAGACCCCTCATTTCGAGAAGTTGCAGGTTATTGAGCGTAAGAAAATGTTCGACTTCGTCGGGGTGAAGAAAAAGTCGATAAATGTGGATATGTTTGGGAGCATTGGATCCACACCATTCAAGTCCCTTGATTGCGGTTAACCAACTGGCAAAGGTTCGATTAAAAGTATGAAAAAAGAAGAGGCCACCGGGTTTCAATACGCGGGCTGCCTCCTGAATTAATTCGAGGGGCCTTTCGACATGTTCAAGGATGTCCATTGCAGCGACAGCGTCAAAAGTAGCATTTTTATGGGGTAGGCACAGGGCATTGGCTTGCCGATAAATAACCCGGCCTGTTGCATCCACCTGTTTGGCTTGATCAAGACTGGCTTGCGAGAGGTCTATTCCTTCGACATAGGATACCCCATTTTCTGCTAAGTAATTGGTGAGTAGGCCACCCCCACACCCAATGTCTAGAAAACGCATCTCATTCTGGAGCCTTTTTTGCAAGACCGACAAAATCCATGGATTACGCACCTTATTTTCTGCTCGTAAGAAGGCCACAGGATGGTTTTCCCCAGTTTGCCATAAGGGACCTAGCGTGTCGTAGAAGCTATTATTGATGGATACAGGAGGTTTAATCACGATTTTCCCCTACTTTACGAGGCCAGATGAAATTCCAGTATAGGATTTGGTAAAGCATAAATAGTATGGCCATTCCGCATTGTATCGATAAGAAAACGTAGAGGAATGCGCGTGAAGGAAGGGTGTCAACGAGAAAGCTCACTGGGCTTTGAGAAAATAGACTCCACATCAAGCCTGCTGAGGTCAAAAGCAGAGGGTGATTGAGAAATAACAAAGCATGCACCCAATTTTCTGCCGCTTCACAATGGTGTTTATGAACAAATTCATCTTTAGTTACAAATAGGCAGGAGAGAACACTTAAAGAGACATAAAGAATCAACGTCGACTTCGATAGGGTGAGGGTGAGAGGGACTAATAAGCAGAGGATAATACTGAATGAATCTAAAGGATGACCGATTCTCTCCCACCGAGGTAGGCCTCGTTTTAAATGGAAATACCATTCATCAAAAGTGATAAGAAGAACTTGTACAATAAACGGAAGGATGAGCGCTAGGATCATGATGAGGTCCTATAGTACCTGTTTTTCCATTAGAGAGGCTGCGATGGTGAGGCCGGGACCGAAAGCCATGCTGACAATAGTCGTACCGGAAGGAATATTTTCATCCTTCAATAAAGCTGCCCATATGTGAGGAAGAGTAGCAGAAGACATATTGCCATAGCGTTCGAGTACATCATAAGTATGCTGATATTGATGCGGTTGCAAATGGAGACACTTCGCGATTGTTTCGATAATCTTAGGTCCTCCAGGATGAATAGCAAAGATGGCATCTTGTTGAAGGGAAGAGAGGCTTAAGCCGGCTTCAGAGGCTAGATCTTCCAGAGCTGGTTCTATCGACTTTGCAATATGGAGCGGCACCTCTTTTTTCAAGCTCATTTGCATGCCCCAGGAAGCTGGCTGCCATTTCATGGCTTCTGAGGAGTTTGGAAGAGTCATTTCCTTAAGTGCTAATAGAGTAAAAGAGGCAGAACTCGGCGAGGCTGATAGGGAATAACGGATACACCCATCACCAAATAGGGATTGAATAACAAGTTGTTCGGTACTATGCGCGAAGGGGTCCATATGGAGAGAACAAAGTTCGGTGTGGACGATGTCTGCCCGGAAATCTTTTTTCCCAGTGTGCTTAGGGTGAGCAAGAAAGCCTTCAGCAATCCGCAAAGCTGGAATTGAAGCGTAGCACCCCATATGGTAGGCGTGGGTAACGGTTGTCGTACGTCCAGCATCTCTTTTAGAAACGAGCTTTTGAGCCCCACTGGGAGATAGATAGCCCGTGCACGTGACATGGATAAGGTTTGAGGGAAGAGAATCATCGGGTGGATAGAGCAAGTTAAAAAATTGATCCACAGCTTGGCTAAACACAGCAGTTTTTTCTCCTATCGACGAATTCAAAAGTTTCTGCCCTTCCCAATTGGTATGGCCTATGTGAGGATGCTCGGCACCGCGTGTTTTTACTTTCCCTTTACCTATGCGGCAAAGTCGCTCATGCAATTCTTTCTCAAAGCTAGGAGCGTCGAAGGTAGTAGTGCGTAGAGAAGATTCTGCTTGCGTGTGAGCTGCCGCTACCCAGGATAAAATATTTTCTTGTTGATGCTCAAGTGTTGGTCTTACTAAGCGAAAATCCGAGAGGTAGAGGTTCATGGCGGTTACCATACACGATGTCTAGGAGCATGAAAATAAAAATTTTATGACAATGCCAGCTCAATGAAAATTAATTAGGCTTTTGTTTTACAAAATATAATTGCCTTATCATCTAGAGTTCTACTTAGAAATATGGTATAATTAGAGGCGTCTTCAAGATAATGGTTATTTTTTTAGAACTATGAGCATTCCAGAGTCTCCTAACAATTTGCAAAACCTAGCTCTTCTGCGGCAGTGGTTGCAATCCCATATAACCCCTGATGCTCCAGCTGCACAGTTATCAGCAGGTGAACGTCAGACCATTCTTCGCACACTCGATAGGCTGCGATTAGCCCAGCTACCTCCCCATGTCGAGGCCCCCGGCGCCCAGGACTTGCAAACGCGGGTGATTCAATTAGATCGCTATTTGCTTGAACAACTCATTCCACTTTTGATCAATTCTCCTGAAATCCTGGAAAATGAAAATTTATTTACTGCTTTACCCTCTCATTCGTCAGAGAAGGGAGAATTAACCCCGGCAGCACACAAAGAAGCCCTTTTACAAATTATTAATTCCTTGCGCCATTTGCTCGATCTTACACCCTCAAAGGCGGATCACAATGATAAGCAGCCTCATAAGCAAGCGATGAAAGCTTGGCATGATGGTCGGACGCTTCCGCTACCTAAAAAACACCCTCCTGCCTCCCATGACCCTCTAAATCACACATGGACCCACACGCGTTCTTTGGCTGCCAAGCAGACAAATATTCCTAAGCCACACCCAGGAAGTATACCTGTAAATGGAAAGGGGCATCATGATGCTGCAACAAAAGGAGTCGTAAAAAACCTTCAAAGCCGTAGCCAATCAACAGAAAAGCCGCCTTCTGAAGCTGCTTCTCGAGGAAAAGCGCAACAGAATGAATGGATTTTACGTCTTATGAGTATTCAAGCTGCTGCACGTTCTATGGCTGTTTCTCATGCCGACAATAAAGCGACGAACTCAGCCACTTCTTCCCACCTTACGTTGGCTATGAGTAAATTACTGGCACACATGGCCCAATTGCAAAACCTCTCTAATCAAGCAATGAGCCAGAAATATAGTGCTATCTTCGACGTCGCTAAATGGAAAATACATACGTACCTAGAGCAAGTGACAGCCCTTTTAAAAAGCCATGATAAGAATATTTCCCCCGTATTTATCGACCAGATGATCCAACAAGCTTGGCAAGAAGAAAATTGGCTACAGTTTTTGATTTCCTCTTTAGAAAAGGAGCTTGCCCCTTCGAAAGATCTGCACTCTTTCCGTCCTGAGAATACCTCCGTTGTAAAAACAGATAAACAAGGCCCGAGTACGCCAAAAGAGATGAATCCTCTTTTTTATCGGCTGAACCCTGGAAACATTCCGCCTGTAACTTCGAAAGATGTAACCCCTACATCTGTAAAAGCCGAACAGATCGTCTCTACCCAACATCCCATCGTACAACCTCGTTCTTCATCTGAGCTTGTCGCCATGGTCCAAGCCCACATGCTGAAACATCCTTTGTCATCTTTGAATGTTCTTATCCCTTATCCACTACCTCTTGTGCAGAATGTAGCAGAGGTAAGCGAGGCATTAGAGACCAATAACGATGCTAAAAAAGAGCACAAAAAAGGGACACGAATCAACCATGCCAATAATCAGGTCATGTGCCTCATACCTGCAGGACCTGTCATCGTGGGTGATTCTTTTAAAGAGGGGCGTGAAGATGAATTGCCTTGTTATACAGAACAACTCCCTGCGTTTTTATTAGCTGCAACACCTGTTACGAATGCACAGTTTGCCAAATGGTTAAATGAGCAGCTTGAATTAAGAACCATTATCATGCCCAAGCAAGGACATATTTATGATCAGGAAGGACGTCTACTGGCGCTAACGGCCGAAGCTGCACCGATGAGCCAAGTGGAGATCGTAGTAGAAGGTGGTGATCTCTATTTCCGTCCGCAAATGTTTCGTGAAAATCATCCTGTTGTTCATGTTTCATTTTGGGGAGCAAAGGCATTTTGTGCCTCTTATGGACTGCAACTTCCTACAGAAGCCCAATGGGAGAGAGCCGGGGGAATGCTACCCACTGCTTATGGGCAGCCGATTCGCAAGGCGCGCTATGGCTGCGCAACAGATCTTTTAAGTCAGAGCTGGGCAAATTATCTGCAGCGAGTAAAAGAGCACCATGAAAATGAGACGCTTCCAGTAGGTTTTTTTGATGGCGAACATGTCATGACGGTTGATGGTCAGCGATTGGAGACTTACCATGCCCCCAGCCCATGGGGCTGCTTGGATATGAGTGGTAACATACGCGAATGGGTAGATGAAGAATATGAGGAATCAGAATTCTTTTGCGTCACAAAAGGGGGTAGTTACGCAGACAGACCTTTTGATCTTCGCATAGCAGCCCGCATACCTCAGCTAAGTAATAGTACGACTCCTTACACGGGATTCCGTACAGCTTTTCCACTTCCTATAGATAATCATTAAATTTGTTTAGTCTTTTACGATGACCAGAATTCCTAGGATAGCAAGTGCAATGGAAAAAATGCGCTTCAAGGATAAGACTTGGAGGCGATGGACAACTTGTACCCCTAAAAAAGAGGTAAGTATCGAAAAGAGCGCAATAATCATGAAAGCTGGTAAGTAGATAAATCCGACTTGATAAGGGAGTAGGGGAGGTTCATTTAATCCCCACGCCAAAAACCCCAAAGCGCTGGATGTAAGCATAACACAGCTTGTGCAAGCGGCAGCTCCAATAGCCTTTTTCAAGTAGACCCCCATCATCTCAAGAAAAGGAACCATAATAATTCCTCCTCCAATTCCTAAAATCCCTCCTATTGTACCAATAATAAAAGTAGGAATGTTAAGGGCAAGGGGATGTAGTGGCTTATCGATAACTTCGATTCTTTTGTGGCGCGGGAGGAAAAAATAAATAGCGAGGAGTACTTGGAAAATTCCAAAACTAAATCTCAACGTCGGTCCGGATAATAATGTCGCTACATAGGAGCCCAAGATGGGGCCTAAAATAGCGCTAGGTAGCACGGTAAAGACGATCTTCCAAGGAAGAAACCCTCGCTTACTATGAAAATAGACGGCAGTGGCACTATTGAGTATCATCGAAGCAAAGGTAGTCCCTAAGACGATGTGCATAAGATCGCTATCGGGGAGATTAAACTTTTTAAGGGCAAAAAACAGAAGGGGAAGTGTGACACTTCCTCCTCCTATCCCCAAAAGCCCTCCAAAAAAACCTGCTAGGCATCCAATGAAGGCAAAATAGAGCCAATCAATCGTCAATAGGTTTCTCGTTTTCGAATTGTTGTAATAGACATCTCCCCACTGTATCTAGTAGAAGAGCAATCGAATTTTTGGCCGCATCTGTTCCGGGGCCTACCGTGACAAAAGGATAATCAGGGCCAAGTACGTTTGCAATAGCACCTTGATCGAGCTGAACATAGGGCTGGTGGGTAACAAACATGCAATCGCCAGGAGAAGGATGAGTTGAAAGCCATTGAAGGACGGTGTCACCTCGAGAAGGCCTTACGACACCAGATGGGGTTAGCTTATTAGGGGCTACCACCAGTTGATACGGTATGGCGCGCATGTCAGTAGGAAGGAGAGAATTTTCGTAAACGAATTGTAAGGCTTCTGCTTCCGTTTTGCATCCTACTGCAATCTCCGATTTATCAACTTGAGCATCTAGAGCGCGTTCACCTGTTAGAATGATCAGTTGATCGTAGCGCAGCCCCTTTTCCCAGAGTGATCGTACGTATAGAAGTCGTTTTTGAAAGGCCGAAGCTACTGCTCCACCAATTAAACAGTATTTATAGTGACCAGCCGTAGGAGGTACTTCTTTGATAAAGCCTAATTGGTAAACAAGCTCACGGATGCGTTGATTTTTATCGGTACCATAATCGATGGTGTCGATTTGCCATCTTTCTTTACCAGGCTTTCTAAGCCAGCTATTTTTTGTTGCTTCGGCAATCGAAGAAAGATCCCCGTTATGATGGACCTCGCATACTTGAAGAAGTTCGTCCATCTCGGGAGGAAGCTCAGCGGTAGTGGTGGCGGTCGAAAGAATCGATAAAGGAAAAAGGAAGTGAGATAATAGTTTGCGCAGTCGAAGCATATGTTCCTCCATAGTTTAAAATACTCTATCAAACTCATGGGAGGTTGAGCAAGTAAGCTTTTGCAGCTACAAATTGCTCGCAGAAAAATTTTACTTAGGAAAAAGGCAAACCGAATACGTATTTTTTAGGCAATATAAGTAAGACGACTCGGTTCAACATCTAGAGTTATTGTAGGTTGTTTAATAAGGATTCTTTCCAATCGTCTTTTGAGTAGAATATGTTGACATATTAAATTTCTACGATGGAGTGAGAGATGATTGACTGCTGCTTCTTTCTTTACTTGCCTACTCTCCGCACTGGCTGAGGCGGTTGGACTGCTTGTAGTGATAAAGATTAACATATTTTGTTTTCTTCTTTCTAAATCGTGACTCTCGTCAGATATTTCTTGATCCGTTGCAGATTTAATTCGTTGAATTCTGAAATTCCGAAAGGCTTTATTAGTAGAAGCAAGCTCTAAATTATCTGTTCTATCTTCATCGAGAAAAGATAATGTGAGGTGAAGTAATGATGAATTCTCTAAAAACATTGTACGAGCAGGAATGTGCGGGGTTAATGAGGTAGAAGAATCGCTTTTGAAAATCGAAGTAAAGCAAGAAAAAATGCAACAAGAAGGTTGTGCGGCTTCGCCTCTCAAAGTGCGAATTCCTGTAGAAATAGATTCTCTGGATGCATCTAACTTTGAAGAAACAAGCGGGGCAAAAGATAATCCTGAAGCAGGTGCCAAAGAAAATTCAGAAGAACCAGGCGAGGTTAAGGATAAGCTGGGCAAACTTGCACTAGTCATAACACTCTTCTTTTTAAAAAAGTCAGTTTTTTATAGTGAAGTTTCCACTCTAATTCAATATTAATTTAATGAGTAAGTAGTGGGGAATATAAATTCAAAATAAAAACAAGCCGTTAAATAACTGAAAATCAAGAAGGTGCATTAAAAGAGATATTTCATCGAATTTCAGTTGCTTACGGCTTATTTTTTAAAGTTTTAAACTTTTTGACCAAAGGCAGGTGCTGAACTAGGGCTAGTTGTAGGGGCAGTATTGGGCGATGAGAGTCCTAGACCGCCAGCAACGACGCCACAGCATAAACATCCCATAGCCAAGCTTACAATAAGGGTCGAGCTTAAATACATCGCTAGAGACAGTTTAAAAGCGGCTGCCGAGGTTAATGAGTAGCCGATTACTTCTGTTAAAAAAGTGCCTATTGCAAGGGCTGCAGAATAAACTAAGGTCGTTTTAGCTGCGGTTTTAAATAAAGTAGCGGGTGCTGTCACATTATTTTCGTGTCCAATGGCAGCTCGCAAGCCATTTCTCGCTAATGAAGAAGTGGCTCCAAATACGGCTGCGGTAGCCGGATTAATGAGCGAAAAGGTATGGGCAATAAGGGCGCAAAAACCTGCATTGAAAGCAGATCGCATTGTCACGTCGAATCCGTTAAGACTCATTGTAGCGGGTGTTTGAACGGGTGCAGTTGTTCCTGCAACGGGTTTTAATGTCATGTAAAGACCTTAATAAGTTTTGGAAAGGGAACAGGAGTATAGCAGGCCTCTTCTTTATTTAATACGTCTGATAATGTATGTTATGTTGGTTTTTATGTGCTTAAATTAAAGTTAATTACATTTTAACTAGGAGTTCAGTTAAAGAAAATTTTTTAGTTAGTATTGAAGTAAGAAGCCAATCGCTGGGTCCTCTTCTTTTCGATAGCCCGCTTCCCATTTCCCATTTCGCTGATAGGATAAGGCCTATTCGTTTTGTGTTAGATCCTTTTTGTAGCGACTTCCGCGAAGTATCTGACCGCACTCCGAACGTTTCTCAAAATCCTTCCTGGCAGATTCGCTCCAAGGAACAACGTCTATACATGTGGATGTTAATTTTGCTTATTTAATTAACAATTCTGCACTTAGGGAAAGCCACTTTGAGAGATGTGATCTCTTTTTTGGAAAGCTGCTTACACTTTTTCAGGTAGATGTAGTTGAGTTTGGAGCATTTCTTCATAAGATTCCAAATCTCCGAATAACTAATAGATCTGCATGAACCAATTGAAAGATAAGTAAGATTGGGGCAATGAGCCGCAACTGATTGCAAGCTGGTGAGGTTTTTACACCCTGTTAATTCTAAAGAAAGTAGGTCGCAATTTTCTGCCAGATATCGAACCCCTACATCTTCAATTTTATTACAATGGGTCAGATCAATATGTCTTAAGGATGTACAAGTAGTGGCTAATGCTTGAAGCGCTACATCTGTAATATCATGGTTGCGCTTTAGCTTGATAGATTGGAGCGATCGGCATCTGTCCGCGATAAAACGAATACCGATATCAGAAACGAGAAAGTTGCCTTCAATATCCAGGTGTTCAAGTTTGGGAAATAATGAGGAAATAGCCTCAAGATTACTATCTCTTAAGGTTCCACAAAATTGTAGAGCCAAAGAGCGAATATGGGGGCAAAATTCGGCTAAATACTGCAATTTAACACTGGGATTATGGGGATTGCAGCTAATGTCGATATGATTGAGTCCAGGCCACATGGGGGCGCATTCTTTAACAATCTCATCTGTAAGTTCGACTCCATAAAAATCAACAGATTGAAGATTGGGACGCGCAGTAGGAAAGGCATCGAGCAATTCCTTCATGTTAAGGATAATAAGTTTATGAAAGCTGATCGAAGTTAAATGCGGTAAAAGCCTGATGAAAAGTGGCAAAAGGAGTAAGTCTTCTTGCTTTTGATAGGTTTCACAGTCTAAATGGCGCACATTGCTACAGTGACGCAAAACATCTGCCCAATTGTCTGAAGGCAACCCCAGCCCTTTTTGATAACGAGGTATGTCACATGCCTTAATAACAGTTAATTGTTGCAAATGATGTTGAAAAAGATTCTTTTGTAATGCTTGGGCTGCCCGGCTTATGCTCAACGTTTCCCCTATCTTAGTGAAGGGAGAAAAACTAAGAATTCGCGCGTCAATTGCGGGAACAGCTGTAATGACTTTGGCTGTCATGGGTAAGGGAGTTTGTAAAGCTCGCATAGATGATATCGGACTCCCCTCCATAACTCTGTGTGTTCGCAATTGTGCATCATCCCCTTCCTGGCTGCTCATTTCTTCTGCATATTGAGGCTGGAAGGATACTATCGCACCTTTTGTGCTAGAACTACTATTGGCTGAAACTGCTCCCATAATTTGTTGTCCCGCAATGTAAGTACTATAAAAATAGACCTTCAGGTGGTCTACATCCCTTCATCTAGCCTAAAGAAAGCCCTCAGTCACAGCTAAAGATGACAAGTAAAACAAAAAAGCCGAGTAACAACCTGGATTGAGCTTCTGATAGTTCATTAGTATCTGGGTCATCAATGTTCAAAAACTTGCCTTGAAGGCCACCAAAAGAACGTGGAGTAACTCGGCCACCCGTTAGGCGGGGTGGGGTAATTTGATCCCCTCCTAGAGAGCGTGGAATAAGTCTGCTTCCTGTAAGAAGGCTTGGGGCGACTCCATCACGCGAAAAAAAACGGTTTTTAATAGGAATAGAATTTTTGGGGAGTGGTTTTTGTAAAACCAAACTATGGGTTTTTAAAACAAATTGTGCCCGTCTTCTACTTAAATTTTCTCCCAGTTCTGACCCGGGGAAAAAATTACGAATCCCTTCATCTACTGTTGGATTGCCTGTAATCGCTTTGGCTCTCATCGGTGAAGGTATGGGCCAAGTTTGTAAAGTGGGACTCCTACTTGCTGCAACTGATGACATAATTCATTCTCCGGTATAAGAGGGTGTCTCGAAAGTAATATCGCATTGGGGAAGTTGTTGCTTGAGGTTTGAGATAGCTGTTCTCGTGATAAGCATGCATGATTCTACATTCAGGAAAGAGAGATTTGGGCAATAGGTTGGAAGAAGTTGCAAACTCTCTTCTGTAATTCGTTTACACTCTTTCAATTGCAAGGAAATTAGACTGCGTTTTTTTATTAAGTCTTGAAGACCCACATCTTTAATTTCGCTACAACCGGTCAAGTTGATTTCTGTTAGGAACGTGCAACCTTCGGCTAATAAATGAAGAGAATGATCTGTAATTTGAAAATTACCGCTTAAATTTATAGATATAATCTTCTTACATTTATCCGTAATGAATGCAACGCCAGTATCGGAAACCAAAGTATTCCCACTAATATCGAGAAATTCAAGCTCTGGAAACAATTGGGAAATGGCTTCTAGAGTGTCATCTGTAAGACCATTACAGAATGACAGAGTTAAAGAGCGAATGCGAGGGCAAAATCGAGCTAAATGTCTAAGTTTAACGACTGGGTCGGCTGAGTCGTTACCGAGATCAATTTTCCTTAAGGATGGCCACTGAGATGCAAATTTTTTAATGTTTTCATCTGTAATTTGGGTTCCATTAAAGTCTATAGATTGGAGCTTAAGAGATGGGGTAGTAAAGGCAGCCTGTAAGTGCGTTTCGTTAAGGGCCTCTAGATTGCGAAAACTAATAGACGTTAAATACGGTAAAAGCCTGATGAAAAGTGGCAAAAGGAGTAAGTCTTCTTCCTTTTGATAGGTTTCACAGTCTAAATGGCGCACATGTCTACAGTGACGCAAAACATCTTCCCAATTCCCAGAACGTAATGCTAATGCGGTTTGATAATGGGGAATATCACACGCCTTAATTCTCGTTAATTGTTGTAAATGATTTTGAAAGATAGTTTTTTGTAAAGCATGTGCTGCTTGGCTTATCGTTAAAAATTTCACTATCTCAGGTCGCGGTAGCAAACTAAGAATGCGCGCATCAATTCCGGAAATATCCGTAAAGACTTTGACTGCCCTAGGTAAGGGTGTTTGCAGAGCAGGTACTGTTATGGCGCTCCCCTGCATGACTCTTTGAGTTCGCGCTTCTTTGTCATCTTTGCTTTGTTCATCTAGGCTGCTTAATTCTTCATTTTGCGGTTGGAAGGAGGCTACAGTAGTTCTTTGGCTGGAACTGCTACTCGCTGAAACTACTGCCATAATTCATTGTCCTCCATTAAAGGTCTTTGCAGACCGACTCATCCTGTAAATTGAGGGTCATAATTACGTTTTAAAATTTCTGCGCTTCTTTTCAACTTCCCCGATAAAATGGTTATAGCTCGGCTTTTTGTAATCAGTAAAAATTCTCCATATTCGAAAACTCCCCCTCTCAATTTCTGCATTTTATCCCATACAGGATGGAATCGCTTTTTCAAACTTAAGAGTTCGAGAGTTAGATAATCGCATTGGGTGCTAAGGATCTTAATTTGCGATTCTAAATCGGCTAATCGAGTTTGTTCTTTTGTAGGCTGTGAATCATTCTCTTCGATTGCGCTACGATTTGCTCTCTTAATTATAGTTTGCTTAAAATTGACAATGTTAGCCTGGATAGTTTTATAAAGAGCGTGCTGAGTTTGCAATTCCCGAGACTTTCTTTTAAATATCTCTCCTATTTTCATAGCTTCTTCTGCATGCGTCTTATAAGTATGTGTTCTCGCTCCAATTTCGCTAAGCTCTTTACGTAACTGCAGTCTTGTCACGTAATCTCTTCTGTAGACTTCTATGAAATTTCCAAAGCGCTCTTTAGAAATACGATCAATACCTAAACGACTATACACCCTACCATCTACATGGGGGAAATCGGACAAATGCCAAGATGGGGCTTGAAATAAGTCAACACCCAAGCGAATGGCTTGTTTTCTTGCAGCGGCTGAAAGTGGAGAGCAGTAAGGTCGTGTGCTCGCTCGTTCAAAGAGCTTTTTAATCTTGTCGCTTTGAACTTCTTTTTCTTCTGCTTTCCTTTCATCTCTTTGATGGGTTTTTCTAATGCTGCGACTCGAAGAAGATCCATCTTTCGGTAAGGAACTTGAAGGGGCTCGGTCTCGGGATGACGAAGCGGATGAAGATGTTTGACTTAGGCTTAAGGAACTTAAAGAGGGAATTCCGCTTACGCTGGGAGAACCGATGGCTGCCATGTCAGGACCTATTCTAAAATTTTTAAGTTAAAACATCTCAAAACTCTCTATTTATTTTCAAATATAATATTTAACGATTCTTAATAATCGAGTGGAGAAATTTTAGATGCATCTTGTGAGATATTTAAAATGATTTTGAATGTTGGACTCGACAAAAAATCGAGGCTGTAAGGACTACAGCCTCAAAGACCTTTCTCATGGATTGAGGAGCAATCAGGGGTTGGATTTAAAAATATTTGCCGATCTTTCCTAGTATATTGTTCGCTCTATAGCTGCTACCGAATTCTCCATCGTAGCCTATAGAACCAAACCATCCATTGTTCCCACGAGTGAAAATCTCTATGCCAGGTGAGAATAGATTCTCGCTTGATCCATAGGCCTCAACTGTAAAAGACCCTGGTGCGCCAACAATGCTTGCCGTCATTCTCCCTGTCTTAAATAGAT
>Ga0207143_1002_pt1 | contig 128436 bp, 106 predicted proteins | sample Alteio_BWMinHeat_3_FD_153566 | JGI IMG/M metagenome (GOLD analysis project Ga0207143, IMG submission 153566) | Enriched cells from forest soil in Barre Woods Harvard Forest LTER site, Petersham, Massachusetts, United States -... | ecosystem: Environmental > Terrestrial > Soil > Temperate forest >... | reverse complement strand
AAAAAAAAGACAGAAATTAATCGGAAATACTCTCTTAACTCAGTTCGAAATCTTGAACGATAAGTTCAGCTGTCTCTTCTTCCCCTTTTTCATGAACGTTGATCCAACGAAAACGAGGTTCTTTACGATACCATGTGAATTGTCTTCGTGCATAATGGCGTGAGGCTTTTTTAAACTTGTCTATGCAACTCTGCCAATCACTAGGTGTTTGTTCGGAATCGATAAATTCAAGGCATTGTCGATAGCCAATTGCTTGAGAAGCCGAGGCGTTTTCTCTAAGGCCGCTTTTTTCAAGCCTCTTCACCTCTTCTAATAATCCCTCGACGAGCATTTCTTCGCATCGCCTTTCGATACGTTCATAAAGCTGTGGTAGAGGACGATAAAGAAACCAACAACGAAAATCGTAATTGGATACCTGTTCAGGTGAAGAAGGGGTGAATTCCGTGACTTTCAAACCTGTGATCGAAATGATTTCTAACCCTCGGATAATTTTATGACGATCGGCCGAGGAAATTTGAATCGCATAATCTGGATCGAGTTTTTTTAATCTTTCATACAGAACAACAGGACCTAATTCAGATAGCTCTTGTTCAAGTTTTTGCCGTATTTCGGGAACCGAGGGAGGCCCGCTTGGAGGCCCGTAAATAATAGCTCGCATATAAAAGCCTGTCCCACCTACTACTAGAGGAACAGCTTCTTTAAAAACGATAGTTTTTAAGGCTTCTTGAGCATCGATGCAAAAATTAGCAACATTGAAAGGTTGGTTAACATCTCGAATGTCGATGAGGTGGTGAGGAATGCGTTCTCTTTCTTCGCGAGATGCCTTGGCCGTTCCAATATCCATACCCCGATAAACTTGCATAGAGTCAGCAGAGATAATTTCACCGCCAAGCATCTCAGCAATTCTTAAAGAAATCGAGGTTTTACCCACTGCAGTTGGACCTGCAATGACAAGTACTTTTTTCTTTCTTACCTCATCTGCAACCCGTGATTTGAGTGGCAGGGGAACAATTTCAATAATGCCTGTATTGCGTTCTTGTAAAAACAAGCCAGAATCCACAAATGATCCTTACTTAGACTAAAGCCGCAAGTGCTTTTTCCTCATTTGGAAAGATATGCAAAATGCGTTCAAAACCTGCCATCCTAATAATCTCCATGACTTCATCAGGTACAGATGACAAATTTAGCATACCCTGTGCTGCTTTAGCTTTTTTTGTAGCGGAGAGAAGAAAGCGAAGACCAGCGCTGCTAATGTAATCCACACGCGTAAAATCGATAACGAATTTCGTATGACCAGCTTCTAAGAGTTCTTCTAATTTAGCTTCTAGAATGGGTGTACAAGCCGCATCGATCCGCCCTTCTAGGCGAATGACTTGTTTTTTATCTTTTTCTTCGATTTGGATGGAAATTCCTATTCCCATACTCCCTCCTCAGTTCACAAGTTCAAGGCGGACTTTCCGTCCAAAACGCGCCCCTACCGTCATGGCAATGGTGCGCAAAGCATTAATCGTACGACCTTGTTTACCGACAACGCGTGCGATATCGATTGAGGACACACGCACCTCGACAATAATGCCCTGCTCTTTGTCAATTACTTCTACCTGCACATCAGCAGGCTGTTCTACAAGATTCTTGATGAGATAGGCGATGAATTCTTTCATACCACATTACCTAATAGATTTCGTAGTGAAAATTTCTTCAGAGCGGGCAAGATAACACGTCCCCAGATATGTTTCAAGAGCACGAATGGAACATGAGAACCGTTATACTAGCCTTTTAAGAAGAGAAAGGGTCAAAACAATCAGGGATTAAATTAATTTATCGCTGGCACCGCGGTCGCCTTATCAATCCAATCCAGATAGTCAGAGAGACCAACATCGATAGCAAATCCTAGAATCTCTGGTATTTCATAACAACATTCTTTTATGATTGTCGCCTCAATAGCAGAGAAAAGAGCCGATCGTGTTTTACATACAACTTTAATTTCTCGAGCTTGCTCTATTGTTCCGTTCCAAAAAAAAAGTGACTCTACCTCTGCCTCGATGTGGACACAAGCGACCAAGTGTCTTTCTACTAAAAGTTGTGCGATACGCTCTGCCTCTTCACGATTTGCAGCTGTCCAATGGATTTGCATATACGGTGACATACCAACTCTAGATTTTGTTATTGTTGAATAAAAGCTAATCCTTCAATTCGTAAATCAATGGTGCGGGGTGGTAGTACGTATTCTGACATACCTTTCTGTGATGAAAGCAAACTAAAATCGACTGTGTCCCAAAGTTTCTTACGCAAATTATTGTAATTTCCTAACTCTTGATGAATATTTTTTACGGAGAGTCGCAAAAAAATCGGCTGTAAAAAAGTACGTTCTTTTTCTCCTAGTATTTTCCTACAATTCTCTTCGATCACCAATACAACCTGCCGCTTACCACAGCTTTCAGCAAAAGCTGAAGAAACATCAACCCTTCTAATTGCGGCTTCGCTCTTAGAGAAAAGTTGCAAAATTGTGTAGGCCAGCTTGAGTCTCTCATCCTCAAGAGGTTGATTCCAAATTAGCGAAGAAGGAGGAGTTGGCTGTTCGAAGAGCCCCAGATAAATTTCGGGTAATTTTTTAGGAGAAAAATAGGGAATGACAGGAAAGCATATACTTTTCTCGTCTAGACCCACGTCGACATAATCATAAAGCCATGCTATGGGCTGACGCGTACTGTAATCGATGTAAAGAGTATTAGGTTTTTCTACATGAACTTTAGCTCTTTCAATAACAGGGCAGCTTGTTAGACGCCGTAATGCCTTGGGGGCATTAAATAAGACTGTAGGAACAGGTCGATCAGATGAGAGCTCGAGAATCTCTGTCAAACAAAGCGTGCTCAGCGCTTCTCTTTGCGGACCTGTTTGGACAATACGTGTAATTCGTGCTTTAGGATCATTGAGTAATTCGCGATGTTTTCGATTAACATGCTCTAAAAAAAGATGACTCGCCGTAGTAACGACGATTAATGTGCCTACAATCCAAGCAACAGCCCTGACAACGGGAATGGCGATTCTTTTTTTTGATGGCGGCATAAATTATCACGCTTTTTAACTACTCTTAGAGAGGATTTTCCTGATCTTTCCAAAGCGCTAAAAGCTCTCCACCGAGTTTTGTAACATCCCCAGCGCCCAAGGTGATCAGCATATCATCTTTTTTTAACTCTTTAATAAGCTGCTGGGCTAACGCTCCACGTGCGGAATAAAGTAGCGTACTGAGATTTGCTTTTTGCATCTGCACCATCAAAGCAGAAGTGTCAATTCCTGGAATCGGGGTTTCTCCGGCAGAATAGATATCGGTGAGATAAACAATATCTGCAGCACGGAATGAGGGGCCGAATTCTGCTAAACAGTCTCTTGTCCTCGTATAGCGATGAGGTTGAAAAACCACCACAAGGCGGCGTCCTTGTGTTCCTTCGCGCACGGCCTCAAGAGTTGCTGCGATCTCTGTGGGATGATGACCATAATCATCGTAGATTTCGATTCCATGCATTTCCCCTTTCTTCTCTAAGCGTCTCCCTATACCTTTAAAGGACAAAAATGCCTTACGAAGACTCTCTTCGGACACCCCTAATGAAAGAACAAGAGCAAAAACCGCTGCAGCATTTTGTGCATTGTGTCGGCCAACTAAGGGAACTTCAATATCCGTGTAGTATTGATCATGGATTTGGAGAGAGAAAACAATCTTCCATCCATACTGTCGAAACTCTAAAATTCGCACATCTGCAGAAGCATCGAAGCCATAAGTTTTCCAGTAGGTCTTGGTTTCTTGACTAGCTTCAACCGTTAGATTTTTCAAAATTGGATCATCAGTACAAAGATAAAGATGCTCTTTCGAGCGCATATTCCCTATAAATCGACGATAGCCCTCAATAAGAGCAGGCATCTCTTTCCAATAATCGAGATGATCGTTGTCGATGTTTGTGATAATGCCCCCATACCCAGGATAGAGTAAAAAACTACCATCACTTTCACAGGCTTCTGCAACAAAATAGGGGCCGTCTCCGGCTTCTCCATTCTTATGAAGGGACTGGATAATTCCTCCTACTGCATAAGAAGGGGAAGTGCCCACTGCAACCAGCACATGAGCTAGCAAAGCGGAAACTGTGGTCTTGCCATGAGTCCCTGCTACGAGTAGAGCCGCGTGACTTTCCATCAATTGTGCAAGCAGTTCAGCACGATGAAGAAGAGGATAGCCCTTCTTTTTTGCATAAGCCATTTCTGGATTATCCCCAGTGATCGCCGTACTATATACGACTATGGCTGAAGGTGGGATATTCTCAGCTGCATGGCCAATGTGAATTTTGGCGCCAGCTTTTTCCAAACTTTTTGTCACATAATTATGGGCGACATCACTTCCTGATACAGTGGCTCCGCGTTCAATCAAAATATTCGCGAGGCCACTCATTCCAATGCCACCAATTGCAATAAAGTGATAATGATGATCTAAAGGATTGTATTGGGATAATTTATACATGAGATGCTACCAATTATAAGAAATAACGTCATATTTGATCTGCTAGTGGCTATAACATGTCTTCTCAATCATTTGTTCGACAAGGGAAAACAAGGGATCTCGCGGAGCGTTTTGGTGAAAAGCAGTGATCGACTGTTGCATTTCCTTCAATTTCCTCCCCTGTTCACCTAAAATCTTCTTCAATTCAACTCCTAAAACATCAGAAGAAAGATTCTTTTCTTCAATGACCATTGCACCACCAATTTTTTGTGCCATGATTTGTGCATTGTAAAATTGATGATTATCTGATGCATAGGGGTAAGGAATTAAAAGTGAAGGCACACGGTGCGCTAACAATTCAGCCATTGTAGCAGCGCCTGCTCGACAAATAGCAAAATCTGCTATTCGCCAGGCTAAGGGCATACGATCTTCAAAAACTTTTACCTGAGCTGGGATGCCTAAACGTCGATAGCACAAGAGCGCTTCATGGCAACTGGTCACATCCCCGGTAAGATGGATGATTTGAAGTTGAGGTCTACCTTCCCAAGCTTGCATGGCCTCGCAAAAAAGACGATTGATCGAACGTGCCCCTTGTGAACCTCCAAAAACGAGAATCGTCGTGACATCTTCTCGCAAGTTGAAATAACGAGCCGCATCCTCCCGCATACTGGCAGAAATGCGATCCTTATCCCACAAAGGCATTTCAGCCACTACCGCCTTTCCTTTTAATTTGTCTTGAGCTTCTTCAAACTGTACGGCAGTCCATTGCGCCCAACGTGAAAATAACCGATTTACTTTTCCTGGAATCACATTGGATTCAAAAAGCACAAAGGGAACCTTGCAAAAAGTGGCAGCCATTAATACAGGAAAGGAATGGAAACTTCCAAACCCTATAACAAGAGCTGGTTTTTCTTTTTTCAGCTGCCGCATACTTTGCCAAGTTCCTTTGAGTAATCGCTTAAACGAGGGAAACAAGGAAGAAATTTGCCTTCTAAAAAGAGTAGCACTTTCAATTTCAATGGAGGGAAACTCTCTCGAGCTAAAATAACGACTTGAATTAAGACCAGCCCCCATAAAGAGAACTTGCACAGGGATGTTATTATCGCGAAGCTGCCGTGCTAAAGCCTGAGCAGGAAAGAGATGGCCACCCGTCCCTCCTACAGCCATAATAATTTTACGTTTCAACGGCATTTCGCCACCTTAGAGGTTGGATTTTTGGCTAATGTAGAGGAAAAGGGTTGATAAGCCACATTTAGAATAAGGGAAACGACCATAAAATTAGCTAATAAAGAAGATCCTCCATGGCTAAAAAATGGCAGATTAATCCCTTTACTCGGTAGCAACCCGGAAACTACACCGAGATTAAGAAAAGCCTGAAACGAAACAAGAAAAGTAAGAATAGCCACTAAATAAAATCCCTCTTTATCAGGGGCGCGCTGTGCAATGGAGAGTCCAAAAAAACATATTAGCCCGTAGAGGATGATTAATCCTAAAATACCCAAGAAACCAAACTCTTCAGCAAAGATTGCAGCTATATAATCGCTCCGGGCTTCTGGTAAATAATCCATTTTTTGCAAGCTTTGCCCTAGCCCTCGACCAACTAACCCGCCAGAGCCAGTTGCAATCTTGGCTTGATAAGGTTGATGCCCCTTTCCTTTAAGATCGAGCTCCGGATGAAGGTAGATTTGGATCCTATCTGCCACATGGGGCATACGCGAGGCAGCTGCTACACCTCCAGCACATAAAATAGCTAATGGCAATGCCCAGTAAACCCAGCGTACGCGTGTTAGAAAAAATAAAATAACCAATGCCGAAAAAATAATCGCAACGGTGCCGTTATCAGGCTCGATCAAAATTAGACCTATAGGAATAGCCAAAAGAAGTAATAAGAGGATAAATTCTCGCATGACCATTCCTGTAGAACGGGCCGTAAATCGGTGTATGTAATAAATGGGAATGAGGTATTTAACAAATTCTGAAGGTTGGAATGAGTGACCAAAGATCGAAAGCCATCGATGGGCTCCATTGATTTGTTGACCGATACCCGGAACAAAAACAAGAACTAACATCAAACTGCATATCAGAAGAAAAGCACCGCTGAGTCGAATAACCGTCTTATAACCTAATAACCATAATCCCCATGCTCCCAATACACCCAATAGGGCATATAATACTTGCTTGATTAACGCATAATGCGTGCTTCGGGTTAATGAGCGATCAAGTACCTCTGCAGCGGTGGTATTGAAGACCATAATAAGCCCCATCGCTAAAAGGACGAGCACGCATAGCAGAAAAAAAAATCCGGCTTTGTTTCGGGGTATATCTCTATTCACAATTTGTCTATTAACGAATCCGTAGTTGATCGCCCGGCTTCAGCTTCCGCGCTTTTTCCTCATCAAGACCATTTAATTTCAACAACTCATCTACTTTCATGTGGTTCTTGACGGCAATCGTCCAGGGATTATCGCCATTTTTGACAACGTAATATTTTGTCTCACTCGGGGAAACAGAAACAACGGTGGATTCCGTTGGCATTACTTTTCCATTTTTAGAAGGAATTTTAAGGACCTGACCAATTTTGAGCTGAGTAGATGAAAGATGATTCATCCGCATGATATCTTGAACAGTTGTATTGTGCGTGCGTGCAATTTTCTCTAAAGCATCTCCCTTTTTCACTTTAACTTCTTTAAAAGAAGAATCATTCTTTTCTTCCGATGCGGAAGATGAGAATGTAGATGTTGAGGTCGATAAGTTAGGAATTTCGTGCGAAAAGTTAGGAAGGGGCTGAAGATCGGTAAGAGGTTGTTGTGGAGATTGAGGGGCAGGCTCCAATAATGGGGTTGCAAGGCTTTGTGGCGGAGAATTGACAACTGCGAATTGGCTTAAAACTTGGTCAACTTCATCTCCTCGAGGGCTTGGCACATCGTTGTGCATAAAAGAAGATGTATTTGTGCGAGGTTCGGTTTGCACGGCGATTTGAGGCTGGTCTTTGCTAGATTTTAAGGCGCTTGCAAATAGTACAACGAGCAAACCCGCATTGACAAGTACAGCGATGATAATGACATCTCTGCGGTTCATGTTATCTTCTCCTTTTGAATATTTCTTACAAACCGTTTAAACTCTTCACCCCGATGCGCATAATCATGAAACATATCATAACTCGCACATCCTGGAGAAAGCAACACGCACTCTCCTTCTTGAGCACAAGCCGCTGCTTTTATTACGGCCTCCTCTAAACGATCTACAATTTCCACCTCACAAAAACTGGAAGTTTCTTGCGCAATTTTATTACGCGCCTCGCCAATGGCTAAAATTTTCTTAACTTTCCCCAAAAAAACGTTCCGCCACGCTTCATAAGAAGTCCCTTTATCGACACCGCCAGCTATTAAGACCACTTGTCCCTTCATAGCATTAACTGCTTTAATAACAGCATCGATATTTGTACCCTTACTATCATCATAGTAATCAACTCCGCTGATATTGGCGACATGTTCGATGCGATGCGAAGGCTTATTAAAAGAAACTAGAGCTTGGATAAATTGTTCAATGGTTACCCCAAAAGATTGTGTAAGTAACCAGGCGGCGCTAGCATTTTCACAATCATGAATACTCCATTTGCCCCTTAAACTTGCAGGCAATTCGTAGGCAATTTGAGGCTCGCTCTTCCCTCTTTTTTCTGCGCGAAAGCCATCTACGTAAAAAAGAGCTTCCCGGTCAAAACCAAAGGTCGACAGGCGATCGGGCAAAAGCATATCACGATATTCTCGCAAAACATTCGCGTGTACATAGAAGGTGCTATTGGGCTTTAGACTAAGCTGAATACGACATTTTGCACGTGCATACTCTGCAATATTACTATATCGATCGAGATGGTCGGGTGTAATATTTAGAATGATGCCCGCATCAATAACGGGAGCATGTAGGGTCTCTAATTGATAAGAACTTAACTCAGCTACAATGATTTCATCAGGATCTGGATTAAGAAAATAGCTTGTTAACGATTGTCCAATATTTCCTAGAGCTTTAGCCTTTTTTCCTGCAGAACGAAGAATATGCTCAATCAGCAAAGTAGCCGTTGTTTTACCATTTGTACCCGTAATTCCAATACAAGGCTGACGTGTTCGACGAAGAGCGAACTGAGCCTCTCCCAAGATCTCAATACCTCGCTTGCTCGCTTCTTGATATAAAAAATGTGTGGGAGGAATTCCCGGCGAAACAATCATCATTTGATAATTAGCTAAATCGATACTATTTTCGCTCTGAATGTGTAATCCTAACGCTGCTAAGCGCTGTACTTCTGGAAGAAGTTTGAGAGTCTCACTACGTTTGTCAACCCCAATGACCTCATAACCATCGCGAATCAAAAGTTCTGATGCAGCAAGACCACTAATACCTAAACCCACAACCAGGGCACGTTTCACAAATCACCTCATTGACCTGCTTTTCTTGAGATATATCAACTATCAGCAATAAAATGCATTCCCCTCAAAAGACAATTACGGAAGCGACGGAAGAATCGAGTGGATGCACTATCGGAGATATGTGAGGAATTATGAGTGAAGACTCAATTTATTGGAACTTCAGGGAGGCTAAACCGATCATGGCCAGAATGAATCCTATTATCCAAAAGCGCATGACAACCTTCATTTCGGGCCAGCCTTTATATTCAAAATGATGGTGAAGAGGCGCACAAAGAAAGATACGTTTACGATTACGCAATTTATAACTGCCAACCTGTAATATTACAGATAAAGCTTCTGCGACAAAAATACCGCCAATTAGAGCGAAGAGGATTTCTTTACGCAAAAGAACAGCCGACACACCTAATACTCCGCCCAAGGACAAAGAACCGATATCTCCCATGAAAACTTTAGCTGGATATCCATTATACCAAAGAAAACCAAGAGAAGCTCCAGCAAGTGCAAATAGATAGACGGCTATCTCTCCGCTTCCTTCAAGATAAAGTATATTCAGGTAGCGCGCAATATCGGCGTGGTTAGAAAGAAAAGCTACTAATCCAAGAACGAAAGAAACCATGACAATGCAGCCAGCAGCGAGTCCGTCCAATCCGTCGGTCAGGTTAACTGCGTTAGATGCTCCGGTCACGGTGAACCATGTAATTACTCCGGCAACAAGAAGTCCAATACCACTCAGAACAACTACAGGACCTTTGAAAAAAGGAAGATAATAGCGCGACATCATCGCCTGTGTATCTAAGGTCTTCGACGAAGAGTTTTTACCATTCTGGATATATTCTTTGGCCACAGGCGGGGCAAATACATCATCTGAGGCTACCGAATTCGTCACAAAAGGGCACAGAAGATACAAAGAGAGAAGTAAGGCGAAAATTGTCTGAAAAACCATCTTACGTCGAGCGCTTAACCCTTTAGAATTCTTGTGTTTCATTTTGAGAAAATCATCTGTACCACCGATTAAACCTAGCCATATTGTGGTGATCGCTAGAATTAGGGTATAAGAGGAGCTCAGATCCATCCACAGCAACATCGCAATCAACATGGAGGCCAATATCAGAATTCCCCCCATAGTTGGGGTGTCTTTTTTATTTTGATGCAATTCTGCTAAAACGGGGCAGTCTTCAACTCGAATAGATTGTCCGGTTTTGAGCTCATAAAGTTTTTTTATGAACTTAGGTCCCAACAAGATGGTGATGAAAAGCGTAGTCATTGCGGCTAGAATCATTCTTGTCGAGGCGTAAAAAAACACGGAAGGAATTTTTAGATTGAGTTGCAAGCCAATTGTGTGAAGTAAGATGAGCATCATGCTATTTGTCACTAGCTCCTTGTTCTAAAAGTTTCCACATTGCATAACGATTAGCTCCTTTAATCAGAACGACATCGCCTGGTTGAACAAAAGAAAACAGAGTTTTACGTAATTCATCCATGTTTTCTGTATAAAAGCATTCTCGACTAGCTGCTTCAAAGACTTCCTTCATTGGTAAAGATCCAGGACCGTAGCAAAAGAAAAGATCTATCTTTCCTAATGCATACTGAGCCACTTGCTGGTGCAGATCATCAGAATTGGGGCCAAGATCTACAGTCATTCCTCCTAAAACAGCAATTCTTCTCCCCTCTTGACTAGGAACAGGTAAGTTGTCCAAAGCTGCACACACAGATTCTGGGCCAGCATTGTAAGCATCGTTGATAAAAACGGTTCCCTCAATATCAACCTTTGCAAATCGAAATCCCGTGGATTGTAAAGAGGCTAAATGTGGTAGTAGCTCCTCCCAAGATAAGCCCATTTTGCGCGCTACTGCTGCCGCTATAGAAAAGTCCTCAAGAAAATGTGTAGCATGGAAAGGAAGTGGTAACGGGGGACTCAATCCTTCTTTTTCGGACATTTGCCAACAATTGGCCTCATTTTCGCTTGGAAAAAGAACATAATCAGCTTGTTGCGGGATATAGCTAGCCGTAAACTTTTTGCATATACCGGTATTGCGAATCGGCTCAAAAGACCAGGCATTTCCACCAATAATAGCTTGTTTAGTCTTGAAATGTGATAGAATTTCCGCTTTTGCTTTGGCTACACCCTGAATGCCATCGGCAAAATTACCTGCATGGGCCATACCGATTTTAGTAACAACAGCCAATGTTGGCGGAGCAATCTGAATAAGTTTTGCAATATTCCCCGACTCTGTCATTCCCATTTCCAGAACTAAAACCTCTTCATTTCCCTGCAAATTCAAAATTGTAGCCGCAAGGCCCACCTGTGAATTGGCATTGCCTGGAGCTTTTCCAACTACATAACGGCATGCTAGAAGTGTAGCAATAAACTCTTTCGTCGTCGTCTTACCGACAGATCCAGTAACTGCCACTATAGGAGGATTCCATCTCTCGATTCGTTTCTTAGCAATTGTCTGTAAAGCATCCAGTACATTGGGCACTTTAAATAGAACTAAACCATGATCGGGCCCTTGATACGTTTCTAAGACAACGGCTGCTGCAGCTCCTCTCGATGCGACTTCTGCTAAATAATTGTGGCCATCGGTTTTCGCTCCTGAAAGAGCAAAAAAGAGATCGTCCTTATTGACGTAACGACTATCCGTAACAGCCATATGAAAAGCTTGCGAGGGAAAAGACGAAGTAATTTCAAGCGAATGGCCAATCGCAGCCAAGGTTCGATGTTCCATAGAAGCAGCCAGGAAGTATCTCAACAAGAATATTTAAAATGGTATAGGTCAACATTAGATTTTTGTCCACACAACAGCAGACAATTTAATTCTTTTTTCCGATCTAACAGAGCAGGGCAACAGCTCCTTGATATTAATCGGAGGCTTGAGATAGAATTCAGGATCTTCGGTGGCATAGCCAAGTGGTAAGGCAGGAGCCTGCAAAGCCCCCATACCCCAGTTCGACCCTGGGTGCCACCTTTCATCTTCTCGACTTGGTTCCCTATGTCCTCTATTAGAGAGTGGCATTTGAACTTAAGTTTCTGTCTTTTTTCAGGACTTTTATGTTGTACTTTATCGCTACCCCAATTGGCAATTTAGCCGACATTACCTATCGTGCTGTTGTCACCTTGAAAAAGTGTGATTACATCTTGTGCGAAGATACACGCCACAGTAAGCATTTGTTAACCACTTACGAAATCGATAGGCCCTTAGTTAGCTATCATAAATTCAACGAACGTAAACGTATTCAATTCATCCTCGATGACCTTATCGCTGGAAAAGAAATTGCTGTGATATCTGACGCAGGCACGCCTTGCATTTGTGATCCTGGCGAGCTTCTTACTGCTGCTTGCCTAGAGCAAAATATTCCTTTCACCGTTATTCCCGGACCAAATGCAGCGCTTATGGCCCTTACTCTCTCGGGTTTTACTTCCGAGCGTTTTCAATTCCTAGGTTTTCTTCCTAAAACACAAAAGAGTCTTATCCAAACACTCCAAGAAAGCCTGGCCTATGAAGGTACAACAATTGTGTACGAAAGCCCACATCGCCTAATCAAAACCCTTCAAGCCCTTGAAAAACTGCATGCTCATCAATCCATCGTCATTGCCCGCGAACTGACAAAACGCCATGAAGAGTGCCTACGAGGAACAGTAAAAGAAGTCCTCTCCTTGCTACAGACTCACCCCCCTCGTGGTGAAATCGTTTTACTCATTAAAGGAAGTGAACAAGAAAAAACTTGGCCTGAAATTCCCCTACATCTCGAACAGCTACAAAAAGAGATGAAACTTTCCCTAGCTGATGCAATTAAATACTTGGCCCAACTAAGGGGGATACCTAAAAGAGAAGTTTACCGAATTGCTCACAACCTCCCCGACCCTTCTGAAAAGTAAATTTATCCAGATTTTCTGAGCCATCTCCCCTATCGAATTTTTTTTATAATCAATATTAGCAGTCTCGTGAGCTAATTGCTAATTTCTTGATCTTTTTCTTGCTTCTAAACGTTTATTCACCTATTCTAATGTACACAAAAAACTAGGCTAAAACACCAGGAGCGATCGAATGGCTACAACACCTAAGGAATTAATTTTTGAAGAAGAAGCGCGCAACAAACTCCGCGAAGGCCTTGATAAACTCGCCGACACTGTCTGTGTTACATTAGGTCCTAAAGGACGCAATGTCGCTCTCCAATCCAGCTGGGGCCCTCCTACTATCACAAATGACGGGAATAGCATCGTAAAAGACATCGAAATGAAAGACCAATTTGTCAATATGGGCATTTCGATGGGTAAAGAAGTTGCAAACAAAATGAAAGAAAAATGTGGTGATGGAACAACGACCAGTATTCTTCTCCTACGTTCATTAGTTCGAAGCGGTGTTAGAAATATTGCGTCTGGTGGAAGTCCTATCGGCATCAAACGGGGTATTGATAAAACCGTTGAAGCACTAGTCAAAGAAATCGAAGGTTTTGCCATTGCCATAAAAAATGATCAAGAAACGCGCAATATCGCTATTGCTTCTGCTTCGGGCGACGAACAAATCGGAACCATGATGGCTGAAGCCTTTAAAAAAGCGGGAAAAGAGGGTGTTATCACAATCGAAGAAGGCAAGTCGACCGAAACCGTTATAGAGATGGTCGAAGGGATGCAATTCGATCGCGGTTATACAAGTTCCTATTTCTGCACGAATGCAGAAACATTAACCGTAGAAATGCAAAATGCTCGTATTTTAATCACGGATAAAAAAATTACATCTGTTCAGGAGATCCTCGAGATTCTGAAAGTGGTTGCGGCCTCTGCCCAAGAGCTTCTTATTATTGCTGATGATATTGAAGGAGAAGCCCTTTCAACCTTAGTCATCAACAAATTACGTGGCACCTTAAAAGTTTGCGCTGTTAAAGCACCTGGCTTTGGTGATCGTCGTAAAGCCCTGTTACAAGATATTGCTGTTTTGACAAATGCCACAATCGTATCTGAAGAAACAGGAATGGCTTTAAAAGATGCTACTGTAGATGTTCTGGGCACTGCAGAAAAACTTATTGTCACTAAAGATAAAACAACTGTTATCAATGGTGCCGGGACATCCGATGCTATTCAAGCGAGAATCAGACAGGTCGAAGCAGAACTTGCTAACGCGACTAACCAATACGATAGAGAAAAACTTGAAGAGCGTAAGGCTAAGCTGAGCGGTGGAGTTGCCGTGATTCGCGTCGGGGCAGCTACAGAACCTGCGATGAAACAGAAAAAACAGCATTTCGAAGATAGTCTCAATTCGACACGTGCTGCATTGCAAGAAGGCATTGTAGCAGGCGGCGGTGTGGCTCTCTTGCGAGCTGCAAAAAAACTCGCTCCCACACTGCAATTGAAAGGCGACGAACTTCTTGGGGCTCAAATTGTACTCCGCGCTTGCGAAGCACCATTGAAACAAATTATCGAAAACGCTGGGATTGATCCTTCAGTCATTCTTGAGGAGATCATGAACGCCGGGGAGAATATCGGTTTTAATGCTACAAATGAAAAAGTAGAAGATCTTGTTAAAGCTGGTGTAATCGATCCAGCTAAAGTTGTCAAAACAGCTCTGCGCTTTGCGGCATCAGTTGCAGGTATTGTATTGATTTCTGAGTGCCTCATCGGAAATGCATCTGATGATGAAGAGACCAAAACTGCCTAAATTCTTATTTAACCTCTGATTGTGTCAAGATCAAGGCGCAGTCAGAGGTTAAATCAACTTATTGCCGATCTAAAAGTATTTGTAACCTTCCTTCCTTTTCTTTTATTAAAAATCCTTATCTAGGATTTTTTTTCGTTCTACTTGTAAAAATCTTTCTTAACGTTTATGCGGAAGATAAGGATTTTTAAAGGGCAGGCGTATGAATAATCGATCTGAACGAGTAAATGCTCGTATCCGCAAAAAAATAACAAAAAATGTTCGTGCAGGACAAAAATTATCGGCTACAGCTGTAGCCGAACAACCGACGATTAGGAACACACGTGGGCAAAATCCCGCTAAACCTGCAAAAAAAGGTTTTAAAAATCTTTTGGGCAATTTAAGAGAGATGCGAGATTCTTTCCGAAAAAAGCTAGGAAAAGGCCAATCGAGCAAACGTTCTAAAAGAACAAATCCAGGGGACGTTCCTAATACTTCTTCTCCCAAACACCCTCATATTGAAGGCGAGCGTTGGGCTAAAACCACCACGAAACAATCCCTACTTAAATCTAAATTATTGAATAAAAAACTTAGCAAACAGAAGTAAATCTTTAGATTTATTTATATTTGATCTCTGATTAATATTTTTTCGGATTTGGCATGATTGCGACCGTCTGAGTTTAGAGGGTGTTTTTGAAACTAGGCTTTCATCGCTAAGGTTGCAAAAGAGCTGCAAAACGCGTATCATAGAGAAGAATATTTATTCGGCTCTTTTCTATGGTACGCATCGCTCACATATCCGATCTGCATTTTGCCAGCCCTACCTTCTCGCCCCTACAGTTTTTTTCTAAGCGTTGGATAGGGAATTTTTATCATATGTTAGTAAGACGCAATCATCATGATACAAGAGAACTCGATCAGCTCATAAATACCTTCGCTTCTTTAAAAATTAATTACGTCCTCATTACTGGCGATCTCACTACAACCTCTCAAACAAAAGAGTTTAAACAAGCTGTTACTTTCATTAATAAGCTCGAGAAAATCGGTATAAAAGTTGTTGTTATCCCTGGAAATCATGACCATTATACGAAAAAAGCCTGGAAACAAAAAAAATTCTACCGATTCTTCCCAGATTACAAGGAAAATGGTTACGGTCTCAAAGAAGATGGTGTGGCTTTACTCCCCTTAGATTCGGGCTGGAGCCTAATCGCTCTCGATACAGCTTTTGCAAGCCCCCTAACGTCATCGCAGGGCCATTTTCACCCTAAAACAGAGAAGGCGTTACAAAAGATCCTTTCCTCTCTTCCTCAACAAGAGAACATTCTCGTGATGAACCACTTTCCCTTATTTGAACAAGAGAAGCCGCAAAAATCCCTTCTTCGCGTAGGGGAGCTACGGGCTCTTCTTAGTTCCTACCCGAATGTTCGGTTTTATCTTCATGGACATACACACATCCATTGCCTTGCCGATCTTCGTCCTAGTCATTATCCCATTATTCTAGATAGTGGAAGCTTATCTAAAATTAAAAACGGAAGTTGGAATTTGCTTGATCTGACCTCAAAAAGTGCTTCCATTCAAGTCTTCCGGCAACCATCTAGGCCATCTGAATGGCAAGTTTCTGAAGCAAATTCTTTTCAATGGGCAACTTATGAGCGATAAATCCGATCCTCTCCCATGGTATAAAGAGGGCTTACGTTTTCAGTGCACAGAGTGCGGACAATGTTGCACAGGAGGACCAGGCTATGTGTGGCTTAAAGAAGAAGATATTCTTTCGATCAGTGAACAGCTCGGCATAAGCCCAGAAGAATTCGTGCGTGATTACACGCGTTCAGTTTTTGACAGGGTTGCCCTAATAGAAGATCCTAAAAGTTACGATTGCATTTTTTTGGAAGGTAAGCGCTGTAAGATTTATCAAGGGCGTCCTCGCCAATGTCGGACATTTCCTTGGTGGCCAGAATACCTTTCAACTAAAGAAGCTTGGAACGAAGCAGCGCAACGTTGTGAAGGGATCAATCATCCGGATGCCCCTCTTATTCCTTTCGAGAAAATCGAAGAACAGCGCTAGAGGTGTTGCGAAAGTAATATTTCATCGTTTTGAAAATTGAGAGAGATTTACTTTTGCTACACTCTCTCAAGATCTGCAAAAATAGTTTTTACAATTCAATTTGCACCCTTATCTTTCGTTTCGTATATTTATTCAATTCCACGAATTGACTAAATTGGAAACCATTGAAGATGTCTCTACCCTCCCTACCTCCTGAGATCCAAAAACGCGTTCAATCATGGCTCACTGGGTCCTATGATCAGCAGACTAAAGATGAGATTAAAACTAAGCTGGCTCATGATCCTCAAGATGTGATCGACGCATTTTACCGTGACCTCGACTTCGGTACAGGTGGTCTAAGAGGGCTCATGGGACCGGGCACCAATCGATTGAACATCTACACGATCCGCCGAGCCACTCAGGGGTTAGCCAATTATATTCGCAAAACGGAGCCTAAGAACAAGCAAGCACCTGTTGTTATTGGCTTTGACAGCCGTCATCATTCTCAAGAATTTGCCGAAGAATCTGCCCGTGTTTTAGCAGGAAGTGGCATCCCTGTTTTCTTGTTTAGAGAATTGCGTCCTACTCCCCTAGTTTCTTTTGCGTGCCGTTATAAAAAATGCCAAGCAGCCATTATGATTACCGCGTCTCACAATCCCGCTGTCTACAATGGCTACAAAGTCTATTGGAGCGATGGTGCACAAGTCGTTTCTCCTCATGATGAGGGGATCATTCAAGAAGTTGAAGCTATACAAGATTTAATGAGCATTCAATTAGCTCCTCTTGATAGCCCTCTAATCACGATTCTTAGCAATGAAATCGACGAGGCCTACATCAAGGCTATTCGACCTCTACAAATGCGAGGTGACATAGATAAAAAAGAAGGTCAACAGCTCGTTATCGCTTATACAAGTCTTCATGGAACGGGTATTACTTTGGCTCCTAAGGCTCTACAAGATTGGGGATTTTCGCATATTTTTTACGAACAAAAACAAATTATTCCCGATGGCGATTTCCCTACTGTAAAATTCCCCAATCCCGAATTTAAAGAAACTCTAGCCCTTGGTATCGATCTGCTCCTTAAAGAAAAAGCGGACATTCTTTTAGCCAATGATCCTGATGCTGATAGATTGGGCATGGCTGTTTTGCATCATGGAGAAGCACAAATCTTAACGGGTAATCAAATTGCTAGTATTTGTGTGGAATATCTCTGCAAACATTTGCAGGAGTTGGGAAAGTTACAGCCCACTTGCGCCTTTATTACTACAATTGTTTCTACAGAAATGATCAGCTGCATTGCAAAAAACTGGAAGGCAACGTGCTTCGAAGTCTTAACTGGGTTCAAGTTTATCGGTGAAATGATTCATCTATGGGAAACGAGTGGCAATCCCTATAGATTTATTTTTGGGGCGGAAGAATCTTATGGATATCTTCTAGGAAGTGATGTCGCGCGAGATAAAGATGCTATTATTTCTTCTTGTCTCTTTGCTGAAATCGCTCTCTATGCCAAATCTCAAGGTAAGACCTTTGTCGATCTCTTAGAAGAGATTTACAAAAAATATGGCGTTTTTAGAGAAGATCAAAAGTCTCTTTCTTTTCCACCGAGTAAAGAGGGATTTGAGAAAATGGAACGCTTAATGACAGCCTTAAGAAAAAACCCTCCTCAAAATTTTTGTGGGAAAGCTGTTATTATGATTGAAGATTACTTAGAGAGCACCCGTCATTTTATTCAGGAAAAAAAGAACGAATCTCTTACTTTACCTAAATCTGATGTCTTACTTTTCCGCTTACAAGATGGCAGTCGTCTTGTTATCCGTCCTTCGGGCACAGAACCTAAAATCAAGCTTTATGGCTCGGTAAAACAAGAAAAAATAACCGACCTCTCTTCTACAATCATCGAATGTGATAAACGTCTTCAATCCCTATTAGAAAATGCGGCCAAAGAACTGCAATTTGTTTGACCTTGCTAAAAGGCACTGTAGGTGACTGAAGAAAAGCTCTTCTGCTTTATTTGCAGAAGAGCAGATGAGTATTATTTTGGAGAGAGACGGGCTACCTTAGCAATAGCTTCATCTGGCGGCATTTTATTGCCGTCGGCATAATCCATTGCTTGCTTCTTTTGCATAGAGGTAAAATTGTCGTATACATCTGCAGAATCTGAAGTTGCAGAGGAGAGAAATGAATCTTCGTCTTGCTGTGCAGCATCATCCATACAAGCATCATAATCTGCCTGACACATATCTTTGCTCTTCGAGCAGGTATCTCTATTTTTCTTGCATTGCTCTCCAGCTCCAGACCGTTGCCAAGAAACGCTACATACAGCAACACCGACGAGAAGAAGAGTTATCCACTTATTCTTTTTCATAAAATTCCTTTTCTTTTGTTTTGTTACGACGGGAGATCCAATACAACGAAACGACCCCCACTAAAATGACAGGCACAAGAATGAAATAAAGAAAGTTACTGAGGAAAGCGACGAAAAGAACAACAAGACCTAATGCGATCCCCACTACTATAAAAGTTGGTTCCGTATAAACGCCTGCCAAGAAGGTAGCCAAAGCCAATAGCAAAAGCACTTCGATACCTGCTTGCAGCCGGCTGACTAAACCCATTTGAACAAGCGCGTTCACAAGAAAAACAGCTAAAAGAAGCCCCAGCCAATGAAAAATTTCGTGCCAAATTGTCAAGGCTGTCTTCTTAATTTCTTTCTTACGAAGATAAATGCTAAGGCCTATGCAAAGCGCTGCATAAAAAGGCGTCATTATTCGCCAATACACCCACGCCCCATCCGACTTCATATCGGTAAAGATCATGCCTATAACGGCAAGAGATATCATAATGATCCCTACAACAAAGCGTAGCTTCCAAGCGGGATTCTCTATCCTTTCTTCGATCATCATCTTTAACCTTTTTTTCCTAGAAGCTGTCTGAGGACAAAATTCAAAATTCCTCCATGTTCATAATAATCGATTTCCATAGAAGTATCTAAACAGGAGAAAAGAGTCGCCTGCTCTTTCTTACCCTCCCGTTGAATTTCGAGTGTGACCTCTTGGCGGGGCGTTAATTCTTTGTCTACCCCCAAAAGAGAAAACGTTTCATCCCCTTGTATCCCTAAACTTTCCCAACTTTCTCCCTCGCGAAATTTTAAGGGAAGGATCCCCATACCGATTAAATTGCTACGGTGAATACGTTCAAAATTTTGCGCAACAACAGCCTTGACACCTAAAAGCGCAGCTCCTTTGGCTGCCCAATCGCGTGAACTTCCCATACCGTACTCCTTGCCTGCGAATAATATCAAAGGAGTATTCCTTTCGAGATATTTTTGACATGCGTCATAAATGGGCATGACTGTTCCTTCTGGCATGAGTTTAGTATAGCCTCCTTCTTTACCCCCGGCGAGCTTATTCATAATCCGCACATTCGCAAACGTGCCTCGCATCATGACTTCATGATTTCCACGTCTACTTCCGTAACTATTAAAATCGTTCTCCTCAATGCCGTGAGCAATAAGGTACTGACCAGCTGGAGAAGAAGCCTTAAATGAGCCTGCTGGAGAGATATGGTCTGTCGTCACAGAATTTCCCAGTAATGCTAAGGGTCGCATGCCAATGAATTGAGGACGAGAGGGAAGATCAAGTGAGAATTTTTCAAAGAATGGTGGTTTCCGGATATAGGTACTATTTTCATCCCAATCGTATTGGGCACCCTCTTTAATCGTTATTTTGTCCCATACGGGGTTATCTTGGCGAATATTTGCATACCTGGATTTGAACATGGCGGGTTCAATTCCAACTGCAGTCGCTTGCCGAATTTCTTCAGAGGAGGGCCATATATCTTTGAGAAAAACCGGTTTCCCTTTGTTATCTAAACCTAATGGTTCTTTAGTAAGATCTATATCAACACGTCCTGCTAAAGCAAAGGCGATAACAAGAGGCGGTGACATTAAAAAGTTTGCTTTTACAGAACTATGGATTCTAGCCTCGAAGTTGCGATTACCGCTGAGTACGCTAGCTGCGATTAGGTCATTCTCTTTGATGGCATCTTCAATGCGTGCATCCAGAGGCCCGCTATTTCCAATACATGTGGTGCAGCCATAAGCGACCAATTGGAAGCCGAGCTGATCCAAATATTTCTGCAATCCCGTCTTATTTAAATAATCGGTGACTACGCGGGATCCAGGAGCAAGGCTTGCCTTAACAAGAGGGTTAAGACTTAAACCTTTTTCCACTGCTTTTTTTGCAAGAATGCCAGCGGCCAGCATAACATCGGGATTACTAGTGTTGGTGCAGCTCGTAATAGCAGCAATGACAACCGAACCATGAGTAAGCTTACCCTCATATTCTGTTGCCTCAAGGTAGCCTGTCGGAGCTATTGGCATTGTAAAAGGGCGATTTGTCACCATCTCCTCTTCACTCCAACCGGCTTTAGGGCCATCCGAAGAGGTAGTTCCACCCGAATCATATGGAGCTTTTTCTGTTCTCCATCCTTCTGCATGTATCAATATCGTCTGAGGAAGTTCATTAGAAGATTTCTCATAGCCACCCGCTTTGACGGGCGCAGTAAGAAGCTCTTTAAATTTCTCTTTCAAATCACTCAAGAGAATACGGTCTTGTGGACGTTTAGGACCTGCAATACAGGGCTCAATTGTTGTTAAATCCAATTCCACTACTTTCGTGTAATCGATTTCTCCCTTCTGTGGAATCCCAAAAAGTTCCTGTGCCTGTAAGTATTCCTTAATTAAAAGAACAGCACTCTCCTCTCGTCCGGTCATACGCAGGTAATCGAGCGTTTTTTCATCTACAGGAAAAAATCCGATTGTCGCTCCATATTCAGGCGACATATTACCGATTGTCGCGCGGTCAGCAACACTTAAAGAGCTCGCACCTGCACCAAAAAATTCGACAAATTTACCGACAACATTCTCTTTGCGCAAAAGTTCGGTGATTCGCAAAGTAAGATCTGTAGCCGTGACTCCTTCTTTTAACTTTCCTTCCAAATGGACACCAATTACTTCAGGGGCTTGCATGGCCACAGGAAGGCCCAACATAGCAGCTTCCGCCTCAATCCCCCCTACCCCCCATCCTACAACTCCTAATCCATTGATCATAGTGGTATGAGAATCGGTACCGACAAGAGTATCAGGGAAGAAAAGTAAGCCTTCTTTTTTTTGTATAGCGGTAACAACGGTGGCAATATTTTCTAAATTGACCTGATGGACAATTCCAATTCCAGGCGGAACGACTTTAAAAGTTTCAAAAGCTTGCTGGCCCCATTTAAGAAATTCATACCTTTCTCGATTGCGGTCGAACTCCACCTGTAAATTGAATAAAAAAGAGTCGACTGTTCCTGCTCTATCTACCTGCACAGAGTGATCGATGACAAGATCGACAGGCACTAGAGGTTCTATCAACTTAGGATCAGCCTTCAATGCAGCGACAGCATTCCGCATTGCGGCTAGATCAACAAGGAGAGGAACACCTGTAAAATCCTGTAAGATGACGCGTGAAACACAGAAGGGAATATCCTCGGAAAAAGGCTTCTTAGGATTCCATGTAGCCAGCCTTTGAATATCCTCTTCTTTAACTCGTTGACCGTCGCAATTGCGAAGCAGAGATTCCAACATCACCCGAATGGAAACAGGTAAACGGGAGATCTTGCCTATTTTTTTTTCTTCCAAGACGGGAAGAGAGTAATAAAGATGTTTTTTCTCATTTTGCAACGATCGAAGCGTCTCAAAAGGATTCACGAGAGCGTCCATAAGGCTCCTTGCAATTTTTTCCCAACTCTAAGGGGTGTGTTGCTGAATTGCAATTTTTTTTTGCATGCGCTTCTAAGAGGGTGCATCAAAAGGTAAATTTATTTCGATTTTCTGAGAAAGCTTAGGATAATAGAACAGGTGTTTCTACTATTGGAGAAGGCGATGTAATCGTCTTAGCTGGATATTTGATGCGTGTATGATGAGCAACAAATAAGGCCTTAATTAACGTACGTCTAATTTCCGCTAATTCCTCAAATGTCAATCTGCATTCGTCTAGTTGCCCTTCCTCGATCTTTTCTTTAAAGATTCTATGCACAGTAGCTGCAATAAGATCTTCTGAAAACTCATCAAGAGATCTTGTAGCTGCTTCTACTGAATCGGACAACATGACGATGGCCGATTCTCGAGTATGAGGTTTAGGCCCTTTATAACGAAAATTGCGCTCATCGATAAGAGATGGATCATTTCCCGCTTGTTCTAGCTGCTTACGGTAAAAGTAATAGATAAGAGTCGTGCCATGATGTTCGCGTATGATATCGATAACGGTGAGCGGTAAACGAGATTTGCGCGCTAGGGCCTCTCCTTCTGTCACGTGTGACATAATAACTTGCGCAGACTCACGAGGCGTTAAAAGTTGATGAATATTGAAACCACCAAGCTGGTTTTCGGTGAAGTAATGAGGATTGAAGAGCTTACCAATATCGTGATAGAGAGTAGCAACGCGACAGAATAATCCATTGGCTCCTATTGCACGAGCAGCGGCTTCAGCAAGGTTTCCGGCGACCAGAGAATGTTGATAAGTACCGGGGGCCTCGAGACTCAAGCGTCGCATCAAAGGATGATTAGGATCGAGAAGTTGCATCAACGTAATATCTGTCAGTAGACCGAAGGATGTTTCAAGAAGAGGCAATACTCCCACAATGATAATCGCGCTTGCAAAAAGAAAGACAAATGTCATGGTAAAATCATAGAACGTGCGTAAATCGAAAACATTCCCTTCCGATAAGTGAAAAGCGACAATAAGCGGAACAGTCAAAAGCCACAGACGTGCTGCAATAGGAAAAAGCTGCGAGCGTTTACGGAGCCGACGCGTCATAACAATCGCTAATATAGCAGTAATGAGATTGGCAGCGAGGAAGCGGTCATATTCATATGCTGAGGCTAAAGTAAAACTCATGATCGCTGCTAAAAAAACCGAACTAAAGAAAGCGACCTCAGTACCAATCAAAATAGAAATCAATAAGCTTGCAAGAGGAACGAATAGAGGAAATCGAATCAGTGGGGCTAGGTGATTTACATGTTCAAAAAGTAAAAAGGTTGTGACCTTGCCCAAAAGGAGAGTCCCGATAATAAGAGTGGTTAAGAGGGTAAGCTTGGAGGTCGAATTAAAGAGATCAGGCACACGAACGCGAAAATACGCCATTCCAATTAATGTAAATATTAAGGAAAAAAGAACACTTCCGAGGATTGTCGAAAATTCCCATCGGTTCTGTTCTTTATTGAGGGCCTGACGCATGGCGCGCATCATCGCCAAGTGACGCATGGTCACTTTTTCACCGGGTTGAATAATAGGACTCCCCGCTTCAACACGTGTTTTTTTGACTGGAACACCTTCCTCGATCTTTTCTCGAAGTGTTCCCTCAAGAGCAATATCTTGTTGAAATACCCATGGGATACCTTTAAACCACCGTAGAATTACCTCCTGCGCTTCTATTTCTACATTAGGCCCTAAACTTTTTTCTCTTACTTTTTGCCAAAAAGCTAGATGATCTTCGACATCGCCTAAACTTTCTCGCGAGGTAATCATTTCTACATGGCGAACAGGCATTTTGAGTTGTCGCATTTTTTCAAGAGTACGACTGTCGGTAAAACGAGCTTTTAAAAGGCTTTTTTCTAAGGCTTCTGCTCCCTTCAACATTTGTTCGAAACTTGTATGAGGAGCGGCAGCGCGCCATTTTTCATCTTCGATCAGAAAACGGCTAAATGTATTGGTATGTTCTTGTAGTTGTTGTTCGTCAAACCGGAAAATTTCGCCGACATCGCGCATTGCCTGTTGGCGTAAAATCTGCGTTGCGTCTTCATCAGCAAAGGAAAAACCTGTTTGCGCAATTACGTAGCGAGTCGATTTTGTATGGGGCTCGGCGATCGCTACCCGTTCTTCGCGTATGTGTAGAACAAGTGCCAAAGCGATGACAAACAGAAGAAAACAGATTACGCGATTCCAAGAACCAGCTTGTTTAAGCTTATCTTGCAACCAGCCCCGCAACTGGCGAGTTCTGCGAAAAAAAATTTGACGATCAGAGTATTCCATCATTGCATACTAGCATAAAACAGAAAAAATCGGCATAAAACACAAAAATGTTCAAAAAATCACTACTTAAAAAATTTATTTTTCCTATGGGAGATAGTCTTCCAATGGGTTATAATAACTTGAGTTAACAGAGGATGCTTTATAAATCTCGATTTCTGAGCTTGAGCCGATTTTCGAATCAAAATAGATGGAATCCTAATTTTAAAACACCCTCAGCGGATATTCTATGAGCTATACAGTCATTGCACGTAAATACCGTCCTCAAACATTTGCTGCTATTGTAGGCCAGCAACCGATCGTCATCACTTTAAAAAACAGTTTACGTTCTGGCAAAACTGCGCATGCGTATGTCTTAACAGGACCTCGAGGAACAGGTAAGACGACGATAGCCCGTCTTCTCGCTAAAGCCCTTAATTGCCATCACTTGAGCGAAGAAGGCGAGCCTTGCAATACCTGTCCCAGCTGTCGTGATATCACTGCAGGCAAGTCTCTTGACGTCTTAGAAATTGACGGTGCGTCTAACCGCGGTATCGATGATATTCGCACGATTAATGAAACTGTCCATTACGCCACCTCATCTAGTCGATATCGCATTTACATTATCGATGAGGTGCATATGCTGACAAAAGAAGCTTTTAATGCACTTCTTAAGACCTTGGAAGAGCCCCCTCCTAATGTTAAATTTTTTATGGCCACCACAGAGCCCCATCGTATACCGCCAACGATTATCAGCCGCTGCCAACGCTTCGATCTTGCTCGTATTTCCACGAGAGCAATTGCAGAAAAATTACAAGAGATCTGTAAGGACTTAGGAAGAGAAGCCTCTCCGGAGGCCCTACGGCTGATTGCCTACAGAGCTGAAGGAGGCCTTCGAGACGCCGAATCTCTACTCGACCAGCTTTTGAGTTATTCTCCTATCCTCTCTGTAGAAACTGTTACACAGCAGTTAGGGCTTACTCCACGCCGTTATTTTTTCTGTCTCGATGAGCACTTTTCTCAAGGTAATGCCGCGTATGCATTTACTCTTGTGGGCGAAATTATGGATGCGGGATATGATCCCCTTCTATTTCTCGAGAATCTTGCCGAACATTATCGCCTTATTTTGCTACTCAAGTATGACCCTGGAGCTATTGAGTCCCATCATTTTGATTGTGTTGAAACAGATTCGCGCGCAGCCTACGTCGCCTCAGCTGTCTACTATACGTTAGAGCAATGTCTTTTCATTCTCGATCTTCTCGTAGAATGGCTACAAAAAATTGCGAAAACACCCCATTTACGTATTGCCCTCGAATGCATTCTGACAGCAATCCTAAGAAGCCGTTATCGCGTCTCTTTAGACGCTCTTGTTCTACGTCTTCAAGAGTTAGAGACCCAAATTAAGCAGTCACCACAACCTCTGCCACCTGTAGCGACTCCTCTACCACCTGTAGCGACTCCTCTACCTGTCAATAAAGATAAAAAGGAGCCGAGTAAAATTGAAGCCGCCATCGCTAAGCAAGTCGAATCACCCACTGAGATTTCTTCTTCGCAAGAGGTTGAGGAAAAAACAAAACATTCAAGTCATTACGAAAATATTGTGCACTTCGCTGCAGTTGAGCTCGATGGCAATATAAAAATTCACAACATTCATAAAAGGTAGGCAGTTATGGGAAGCGGTTTTTCGAAAATGAAAAAACAGGCGCGCATGATGGAGCAACAAGTAGAACAAATGCGCCAAAAAATGCAAACTACGACCTATACAGGTTCCAGTGGTAACGGACTTGTAACCGTAACAATCAATGGAGAAAAAGAATTGCAAAAAGTCATTATCCAGCCTGCTTGTGTCGATCCTCAAGATGTGGAAGGATTACAAGACCTTATCCAAGCTGCATGCCAGGATGCTTACTCCAAAGCTTCTGAAGAATCCAATAGCCCTATGAATGCATTAGGTGGGCTTCAAGGAATGAATCTTCCTTTCGGTCTTTAATTAACCGCTCCAATGAGAGCAGGGTTTTAGCTCACAATAGGGAGCTCATCCCATGAAGTGGTATAGCGGGCTGTGCGTTTTTGGCAACGTGTTTTCCATTGCGGGTTAATACCCATAGCCCCGTAGAAAACAGTATTTTTTCCGTGCCCCGCGTTAATGGCATCAATAGCATCTGTAAGCCTTTTCCTTTTAGGGTCAGGAACCTCAAATAAATCGGGTATAAGGGCATTTTCGGGTGACAGCTCAAAGAGAGTAATACCACATTTTTTATAGATTTCTCCGGCACGAAAAAGCTGTAAAATACATCGCTTCGCAGCCGTAATAATCTGTAATGTATCGTTTGTAGGATGAGGGAACCCCATTACCCTACTATCTACTGATCGTGTATCTCCATGACGAATTTCAACATACACGCAAATCGCTTGTGTACACGATCCCTGGGCTCGCAACTTCCTGCATGCATTGGCTGTATAGGTCGAGATAGCTTCACCTAGTTCTTGGATTTCTGTTATCCGTTTTCCAAATGAGCGAGAAGAGGTAATGCTTTTTTTCGCTTCCTCTTCTTCTATTCCTAAACAACTGATTCCGCGTAACTCCAAAACAAGACGCTCTCCGACCGCTCCCATCTGTTTGCGAATAAAAGAGAGATCTTGATCACGCAATGTTTTTGCTGTAAACAATCCCAATCCACGCAATTGTTTTTCCCAACGACGTCCGATTCCCCAAATATCCCCAATAGGAAATTTCGCTAACACCTCTTCTTGTTGAACAGGTGAACTTAAATCAAAGATCCCTGCAGGGTCTGTTTTAGCTAAGATATTCGCCATTTTGGCTAAGGTTTTGGTCGGTCCAATTCCTAAAGAGACCGGAATCCCTATCCATTGCTTGATCTTACTACGAATTTCCCGACAATAATCAGAAAAATTTTGCGCAGAAATTCTTAAAAAAGCTTCATCGATTGAGTAGATTTCAATATCGGGGGTAGCATCGGCGAGAACATCCATCACTCGTCGCGAAATATCCCCATAGAGCTCAAAATTAGAGGAGTGAACAACTACTCCCTGTCGTTCACACAATTCTCTACATTTGAAGTATGGTTCGCCCATACGAACTCCGAGCTTCTTCGCTTCTTGCGAGCGCGAAATTATGCAGCCATCATTATTGGATAAGATGACAACGGGCCGATTTTCTAAAAAAGGGTTGAATAATCTTTCGCAGGAAACAAAAAAATTATTGCAATCGACTAAAATGTACATGATTAAGAAGGTGTGCCAAAAGTAAATTTATCGCGATGTTTAAGGTATTTAAGCTGCTTTCCTACACTCTCTAGACTTGGTGAATAACACTTGTAACGACGCCCCAAATATGAAGATCGGTACTTTCGAGAATCTCAATGGGTGGATAGCCCTCATTTTCAGCGATGAGGCGGATTTCTTTTCCTAAATGAAAAAGACGTTTTACCGTGAGTTCTCCATTGATGGCAGCAATGACAATTTTCCCATGGACAGGAGAGAGGCTGCGGTCCACAACCAGAATATCGTTGTGATGGATACCCGCTTTGATCATAGAAGATCCAGAAGCACGTACAAAAAACGTAGCAGCAGGGTGTTTGATGAGCAGTTCATTGAGATCGAGAACACCATCTACCTCTCCTTCGGCAGGTGAAGGAAACCCCGCTTCAACTGCGCACCGGCATAAAGGTAAACGATAGACTTCCTGCTTTACCCGTTCTCCAACAGAAAAAATCTCCGCCATACTCTTCCTTTTTTAATGGTGAGTATACCAGGAGGAGGAAATTTTACGTCGAATTAGGTTCCTCAAAAGGATATTCGCGATATTCCCTAAGAAGTAATTCAGCAATAGCAGATGCACTTGTCAATTCAAATATTTTCTTCACAAGATTGTAGGCTCCAAGAATCGTGCAATTTCTTACAGCTCTTTTAACAGGTAAAATAAAGCGAGGAGCGCACGAGAGTTCTTGAATACCCAATCCCAAAAACAGGGGGGTAAATAAAGGGTTAGAGGCCATTTCTCCGCAAACAGCGATCGGTTTTCCCCATCTTTTAGCCTCTTGGACGGCGATCCGGATGAGACGAAGGATGCTAGGATGTTGCACTTGATAAAAAGGCTCGATCATAGGGTTGGTTCTATCCGCCCCTAAAGCATATTGTGTGAGATCGTTGGTTCCAATCGAGAAAAAATCACAATGAGGAGCTAAGGCATCTACAGTAAGAAGAGCGGAGGGAATTTCCAGCATGCATCCAATACTAATTTTTCTCGCATGCACAATCCCCGCTGCCTCTAGCTCTTCTTGAACCTCATTTATGATCCTCCGAATTTGCTCAATCTCTTCAACATCAGAAACAAGTGGAATAAGTAGGCGAGCATTCCCGTGTGCTGCAGCACGTAAAACAGCGCGTAGATGAATTTTGCAGAATTCTTTTCTCCTCAGAAGAAAACGAATGCCTCTACATCCGAGAAGAGGATTAACTTCTGGTGGATTTTCGACTGAAGAGGGAGGGTTTTTATCACCGCCAAAATCGAACAAGCGAACATTCACCGGTAAACCCTGTGCATTCTCAATAATACGACGAAAAGACATATATTGTGCTTCTTCGGTGAAATACTCGCGCGCATCCCCTATGCAAAGGACTTCCGTGCGAAGTAAGCCAATTCCTTCAGCCCCACATGTATGCATCAGTTCAACATCTGCCTCAGCGCCAATATTTGCTCGTAAAATGAGAGGATAACCGTCGACAGTTTCTGCTCGAAGTTGACGCTCTTTTTCTAAACGACTTGAACGAAGTAGAAGATGTTTTTGGATTTCACGATATTTCTCTAATGTTTTAACGCTAGGATTGAGAATAACTCTACCTTTATTCCCATCCACAATCATGCAGGTGAATTTTGCCTTTTCTAATATTTCTAAACTGATACTACTTACGAAAGGTATTCCTTTAGAGCGAGCAATAAGGGCGGCGTGAGAGTTAGCCCCGCTATTTAAGCTGACGAATCCATGAATTCTCAATCCACTTGCCGCTGCTGTATCAGAAGGAGCTATATCATGAGCAATCAGAACAGACCCTGGCGGAATTTCACTTACACATTTTTTTGGTTGTTGGCGCAAATGGGCAAGAATCCTCTTAGAGACATCTAAAATATCAACAAGACGTTGACGAAAGAAGGCATCAGCAGCTAAAGAAAACTGCGTCATGAGTTCATTGGTTACAGTGCGGAAAACCGCTTCAGAATTCACTAGGGTAACGCGGATTTTCTTTTCAATTTCACTTGTCAATATAGGATCTTCGAGCATCTGCAAGTGCGTATTGATAATAGAAATAGCTTCGCGCAGTCCTTCGCTGGCTAGAGAACATTGCAGTTTTTGCAAATCTTCGCGTGTAAGATGTAGGGCGTGACGGTATCGGGAGATTTCTTTTTCTATTTGATCTTCTGCAATGGGAATCACAGAAGCATCCTGTTCACCTAGACCATCGAACAGGTAAGGAATACCTATGGCAATTCCATCACTGATGCTAGCTCCCTCAATTTGGAAGTCTTCTTCAAACTGATCGTAAGGAGGTTGATGCATCTACACCTATCTACCTAAAAAAGTTTCGATCGATTTTTAGATTCCTTTTACCCATCATCGAATGATGGGAAATAATATACCTGAGTTGGCTATTGTGCCCAACAACTCACCTAAAACTTTGTCTTATTTAATGCCAATCCTTTGGAAATTTCACTGAAATGCGTGCTCTAACTTGGATTACTGGGATGTTGGGATAAAACTAGAAGAAGATTTTTCATCGTTAAAGGCGCATCTTCCCCTTCAACAGTAACTTTAAGTATGGCGTTTTGTGGGGCAGCTAAACTGAGCAGACTAATAATACTGCGAGCATCAATCGTTCGATTTTCGAGCGTGACACTGACAGCCGAACGCGAGTGTTGTAAGACCCTGACAATCTCCATAGCCGGCCGAGCATGTAAGCCCAGAGGGTTTTTAATGCAGACATCACACGAAAGTTTCACAATAACATAACCTTTCTAAGAGGGTGCCCATCCATTAAATTCTTTCGCTTTTCAGGGCTTTTTTAAGAAAAAAAAGAATCACTCTTGTGTCAATTGGCAAGACTTTTTGATCCCGGGCATTGAGGAAATTCTCATAAAGATATGTATATATATCATAGTTATTAATCTATTCCAGTATAAAGCTTCTAGTCTTCTTCTTTATACCATTGGTCATGGTCTCTGCTAAACGACGTCCTCCATGCTCACCTGTTTGATAATCACGAAAACGTAAACGATGTAAACGCGCTAGGGTTTCGATTAATAAAACAACATCTCGGTTCGGTTTTACAGGCAGGATATAATAGGGTACGATTCTACCATGCATCGCACAAAAACGCTCATCGAGTCCCACCCGATCATAAAAGTGTTTTTCGTCCCACTCCTCCAATCGCACAACAAGATCAATTTGTTTGGTATCACGCACACATACAGAACCATAAAGATGGGCAATATCAATGATGCCTATTCCGCGGATCTCAATCAAATGCTGGGTTAATTCAGGCCCACTCCCTTCTAATGCTTGCCCCATTCTAAGGCGCACGTTGGCCACATCGTCACAGATTAAACGATGACCTTTTTGGATAAGTCCTAAAGCTGCCTCGCTTTTTCCGATTGACGAATGACCGCGCAAGAGCATTCCCAATCCGAAAATTTCAATAAGAGTGGCGTGCAACGTCTGCGTTTGGCTGAGTTCTTCACGTAAAAGAAAGGTCATTTTATCGACAAGATCCATCGCCGGTATTGAGGATTGCAAAAGCGGAATTGAGAGTTGTTTGCAAAGTGTAATGAGAGAATCAGGAGGTGGTAGATCCCGTGCGACAATAACAGCCGGGGTCTTTTTGGTTAGAAGCCCACTTAGGCGCAGATGACATTGAGCGTCGTTTAACCGAGACAAATAACTAAGCTCAGATGCACCCAACACCAGAATTCTTTCCCCAGCGTAATCATCGAGTCTTCCAGCCAAGCAGATCCCAGGTCTTTGCACTTCTGGAACATGAATTTTCCGCTTAATTCCCTGATCGCCGGCAATTAAACGCAGATCAAGTGCAGAACCATGCGTTTGTAGCAGCCGCTGGACTAAGTACATCTTCTAACCCTGATTTTAAAATTAAAATTTCATTTTAACTATAATAAAAGTCTAAAAGCACACATTTCATGAATGAAATAAAATTATTTTCAAAAAAACAGAAAATTAGCCAAAACAATGATGACAATTGACAAAAAATCTATTAGAAACAGCTTTTAAGAGGGTGTGTCATATTAGTTTCTGCCGCTCTTCAGAGCTTTTTGACAGATCCTGGGCGTGTTTCTAAAGAAGAAAAAAAGATACGTCATCTGGTATATATGGAACAAGAACCTACAATCAATAATGGTCGATGCAGCTATTGAGTTTCGCTTAACTGCGCCGAAAGGGAAGAATTGAGCTAATTATGTACAAGCAAGCTTTGAGAGGATAACTTATGCAGCGAAAAAAAGTGATCATTATTGGGGGCGGATTTGGAGGTATTAATACTGCGAAAGGGCTCAAGCATGCCAAGTGCGATATTCTGCTCATCGACAAAACGAATCACCATCTTTTTCAGCCCTTGCTATATGAAGTAGCAAGCGCTGCCCTCTCATCAGCTGATATTGCCATTCCTATCCGAGAAATTCTTCGTAATCAAGAAAACGTCAGCGTCATTATGGGTGACGTCGTCAACATTGATAAAGAAAAAAAACATATCCAGCTTATTAATGGCGAACAACATGAATATGATTATCTCATAATTGCTACAGGAGCTCACCACTCTTACTTTGGCCATGATAATTGGGAAACCTATGCCCCAGGACTTAAGACATTGAGCGATGCACTGGCTATTCGAGAACGCATTCTTGTTTCTTTTGAAAAGGCTGAGCGATTTGAAAAGCCTGCAGAAAGTGCCAAATATCTCAGTTTTGTAATCATCGGTGGAGGTCCAACCGGTGTCGAAATGGCTGGAGCCATTGCAGAGATTGCTTATAAAACTATGTTTAAGAATTTTCGACGCATTAATCCTGCTCGCGCCCAAATTTACCTAATCGAGGCACTTCCTTTTATTCTGCCTATGTTCTCGCAAAAACTCAGCTTGCACGCTAAGCGTCAGCTTGAGCAAATGGGTGTTAAAGTCATTACAGGAAAAAAAGTAATCGATATCAATGCGAATGGAGTACAACTTGAGGATGAATTTATCGAATCCCTGAATGTTTTCTGGGGAGCAGGTAACCAAGCATCTCCTCTATTAAAAACCCTTCAGATCCCCTTAGATCGGCAAGGGAGAGCTATTGTCGATCCTGATTTATCCATTCCCGGATTTCCAGAAGTATTCGTCATCGGAGATGCAGCGTGTGTGATGGACAAGGATGCACGTCCTTTACCGGCTATTGCTTCACCGGCGATACAAGCTGGACACTACATATCTAAAATTATTAAAAACGAAATCCCTAAGCTGAAACGCCGGCCTTTTGTGTATTTCGATAAAGGTTCCATGGCGACCATTGGAAAATGTAAAGCAATTGCTCGTGTAGGAAAAATGGAATTTACCGGTTTAATAGCCTGGTTAGCGTGGTGCTTTATCCATATTTTTTACTTAATTGGTTTTCGCAACCGCGCAGGTGTTTTATTGCAATGGCTGTTTCGCTACTTTACGCATCAGCGTGGAGCACGTCTGATTTACGGGTCCTTGGATAAAGATTCTAACGTTGAGCATCTTTAGAGTGTTCTAAGAGGTTTTTAGTTGCCCATAGATTAGAATAGATCAACGTCTTATAGTATCCCCTCTTGTGCAATCGGACAAGACTACGAAACTCTCAAATATCGCGAAAACAATCTCTTAGCAGGCCCTCTTCATTCATTGATACTCTCCTTCATGCAAACTTTTATCACTTTTTGGGAAAAGAACCCCCTTTTGTGGATTGGGCTCCATATTTTTTTCGGGACAGGTGCCGCTGCAGGATGGACCATGCTCTTGTTGCCACTTGCTTGCGTTCTTTGGATTCCTCTATTCACCCATTGGCAAAAGATTCTCATGGGGATTCTGCTTTTTTTTTCTACCTGGATGGCGGCTTCACCTTTTTTTGAAAAAAATGAATGGCCCAACAATGGTGTAGAAGGTCTGCTTTATTTCTCTATCTCACAAGTTAAAGCTTCGCAAACTCCTTTTGGTCCCCTTCTCTGTTATCAAGGAGCGGCCAAAGGGTTTGTTAATCGAGACTCTCGTAAGATAGCCCAAATTCCTTGCCAAATTCTCTTAAAAGAAAGCAAAAACCGGCCTCTGGCAAATTGTGATTATGTGATAAAAGGTCGTATGCAGAAAACGCGGAAAGGAGCTTTTGTATTTAAGCCCGATCGCAAATTTTCGTGGCTACCTGTTGAAAACACCCATTCTTTTGCCGAATGGAGATTCAATTTCAAAAAAGCGATGTCGCATTTTATTCATCAACATTTTGGAAAGACCCCTTGCAGCGCCCTTTTTACGTCACTTTCTACAGGTGATATTGAGGAAAGAAATTTAGCGATTGAATTCAGTCGTTTGGGACTAAGTCATATTTTGGCGATTTCAGGATTTCATTTTTCGCTTTTAGCTTCATTTTTGCTCTTCAGTGCCCGTCTCTTTCTTTCTTTTCGTAAGGCTCAGATTGTCGTGCTGATTTTTATCGGAGGTTACCTTTTTTTTCTTGGTCCATGTTGTTCAGCTATGAGGGCTTGCTGTGCTATTTCTCTCGCTCTTACAGGAAAGATTTGCTGCCTACGCTCTAGCGGCCTCAATGCTCTGGGTGGAGGACTCATGGTTATCCTACTTGTCGATCCCTCCTTCTGCCAAAATCTCGGTTTTCAATTGAGCTTTCTATGCACAGGCGCGCTTCTGCTTTTATTCGAACCATGTGAGAAATTGCTTACTTGTATTTTTCCTCAGCGTTCGATTGCGACTATGAAAAATATGACACTTGTTGATCAACATGGCGTTCTGCTTGCCGGACTTATACGTAAAGCATTAGCTCTTACATTGGCGGTGCACGTTATAACTCTGCCTGTCTGTCTCTTCTATTTCTCTTCCTTTCCGCTCATTGGAAGCATGCTTTATAATCTCTTTTTTCCTTTTCTGATTTCTATAAGTCTTATGCTTTTTCTAGTAGGATGTATAGCCCTAACCTTCGCACCTCCAGTAGGCGAATTCATCAATTCTATGAATAGCTCATTCACAAACTTTCTTCTTAACTCTGTTAGCCAAGCTCCGCTTGCTATCAAAGGCACTCTCTCCTGTAATCACATAACTCCCCTTCTAATCTCGATTTATCTTTCTGCCTTTTTATTTTTCGCTATTTATTGGCCGAATAGACAGAAGGGAATCTGTTAAATAGATGTTCTAACCTTCCGCTACGTCCTGGGCTTTGGCTGCAATTGATATAAACGAGCCCCCATTCCAAAACTAACTTTGACTGTTGCTAACAAAAGAAGGGCCACACTTCTAGAATCGATAGAAGCCAAATGCGCAAGTCCTAAGAGAACGGAAAAAGCGGCTTTCGTTATTTTTAATGTAGAAAGAGTGCTCTTTTCCTTGTCTGCAAGATTTTTAGATTCCTGGAAAATCTTTAGACTATTGCTTACTATTTTTGCTCCAGAACTTAAAGAGCGGATAGCTCTACACGCACATTTTCCCGCTGCAGAAAGAGATAAAAAAGAGTTCTTGCTACCCCACTCTAAGATACTAGCTACAGAATTGGCCGCATAAATCCCCTTAATGGCCGTTTTAGTAATTGCTTGCGATCGCTTAAAATCTTCACTTTCTGTAGAGGAAGGAATCTTTTTATAAAGCGCAAAGCTCTTGATCACTTGTTTGGGTAGATTAGCAAATTTTAGAAATGTACGTGTCTGACTCGTGAGTTCATTTAAAGGTTCAGCTTTCTTCATTAAATATTTTGCGCCCCAATCGATCCAATCTAAAGCAAGACCAATCGGTGAAAGAAGCAATTTTTTCATGCCCGATGATGTCGTTATACTGTAAGCGACCTCTTCGCACCTTGAGGTCTTATCTGCGTCATTTGCAGCTGATTCTACTTTCTTCATCGGAGAAGAATGAACGGCGGTTATTCCTGCAGTCACTATTATGTCCTCAGTTGTAACAAGTTCTAAAAAGTATCAAAAAATTATTTCTATATAGGATCCAATTATATATGTTTTGTTTCTATATCGACACTATTTATTCACACAATAATTAATTGGCAGGATTTTATTTTTATTTATTATCAAATGTGAGTTTTTTTCTGACATTTTAGCATAAAGAGGACGCTTAATAATTAATTTCATCTATTTTGCATCTATTTTGAATGGTGAAAAGATCAAACAGTAGACAATGGCAGAAACTTAATTTTTGAGCACCGCCACAGATTCCATTTCATAAAAATGAATTCCTATTCCAAAACCGACTTTGACCGTTGCTAACAAAAGAAGCACGACACTGCCCGAAAGAATGGAAGCCAACTCCGTAACTCCCAAGAGGAGGGAAAAAGCGGCTTTTGTTACTTTTAATGCAGTAAGAGTGCTCTTTTGCTTTTCTACGGGATTTTTAGATTCTCGGTAAATATCTAGCACATTTTCTACTATGCTAGCTCCTGTCGCTAAAGATCCAATAGCTTTGCAAACTTGTTTTCCTATTCTCGAGAGAGATAGGAAAGAGCTTTTACTCCCCCACTCGACAATAGTAGAAACAGAATCGGCAGCATACATTCCTTCAATTGCAACTTTAGTAATAGCATGCGTTCTATTGCTGGTCGTGATTCCTGCACCACTAGGGATGTTTTTATAATTTGCAAAGGCTCGAGTTACTTCTTTAGGTAAATTAGCTAAGGTTAAAAACGTACGTGTATTGCCTGTTAGCTGGCATAAAGGTTCAGCCTTCTTCATTGAATGCGCAGCTCCCCAATCAATCCAATCTAAAGCGAGCTTGATGGGTTCAAGAAGAATTTTTTTCATACCCGAAGCGGTCGTCATATACTCCGTGGTTTTCTGCCATGCGGAGGTTTTTGCTGATTCATCCTTATTAGGTTTTTCCGCCTTCGTTATAGCAGGATTTAAGTTCGTTACTAATGTAGTCATGCATTCTCCTATTATTAAATTACTACGATTGTAGTATCTTGGATTAAATTTTTTTCTTTTCTTCTGCCCGCCAGTTAACTCTAACAACTCCAAAAACTAATAAAACTGATGAGAGCTACGCACGTACAGAAAAAGCTATTCCAAAAGAGAAACTTTGAGGGGATAAAATCGTCTTCTAATAAACTTTTAAAACGATAGACAATAGGCTTTCGACTCGATGCCAGCTCGCAAGCAAGCGAAAACCCTGTGGTTGAATAATATTGAGTCGATGAGGTACGAAGCGCAATAACTTTGACAATTGCGCTAGCTAAAGAATGAGCAGCGATACCGTAACGCCGCACACCTTTATCGCTGGCGATTTCCATGTCTACTTCTATTCGATTGAGCCACCAGCCACTTGGCACCCACCAGAAAAAAGCATGAACAAAAGTGCAATAGAGTTTTAAAAGCGAGTCTTTCCAATATAAATGTTCGAGTTCGTGCGCCAAAACAGCTTCAAACTCTTCTTGCGAAAACTGAGAAATAGATTCTTGGGGAAATATGATATGCCGCCTGCTTGCAACAAGCGGAATATTCACTTGGTTAGAGGTTACAACAATCGCTTTTTGTCTTTTCACACCCGCTAAAAGCTTGCTGTTTTTAATTTCTCTCGTGCAGGGAATCGCTACTCGTAAAATCTTTTTAAGGGTTTGATAAGATTTACAATATTGTAAGACTCGATAGAAGAAAGCTGAAAGGGAGACGGTGCCAAAAGAAACCACAAGTACTTTGAGCCAGGGAGCTGGAATCTGAGCAGTAAGAAAGTGTGGGATTATCCAATGCTCTTTCTCACTTAAATTGGTTTTAAAATATACCCCAAATACCCTTTCCAGCAAATGTTGGAAGAAAATCTTGCAACCAAATGGATTAAAATTAAGGAATAAATTCTCTTCAAAAACTCCAAAAATCAAAAAATCAAAAGGAAATTTAATGAAAGGCAAAGCTCGTATAAAGATGCGGACCCTTGAATTTTTTATTCTAAAAGCGAATAGGATTAGCTCACCTATTCCCGATAAAATAAAAAACACTACAAGACTATTGAAAAAATAATGAAAGGCCATAAATTATTTCGTCTGTTTTTTATTTTTCGCTTTTTGTAGGAGCCTTTCCATTTCATCTAATTCTTCTTCGGTTACATCATCAGCCGACTCAATTAAATAACTCACCATTTCAATGGTCTTAAAGCCAAAGGCCTTTTTCTTCAGTTGCTCGAGAAATGTAGGTGTTTTTGAAGGAAGGAACCAATATTCGTAATGACCCGTCACCATTTCTCTTCCTAATAGGTTCTTCAACATCATTCGATGCATGACTGTCATGATAGTCGTGTATTTATTCTCTTGCCCCATACTGCTATAGACCTCTTTCACAGTCATTCGAGTTCCCGCTCGTTTCAGGATATTCAGAATTGCAAGTTCTAGCTCACCAAAAGCTCTTTTAGCCATAGATCCTTCCTAAATTTATCGAAATTGATACTACATTTGTAGTATCGAAGGCAACAATTAAATACTTTTTAGTACCTTCCTTGATGAGGCAGTATCAAAAGGTATATTTCCGTGCTTTTGATAGTGACTCATAGAGAATTTGACAGAAACTCAATCTCCGAGTATAAACTTTCCTCTTTGTATGGCGATCGTAGCTCAGTTGGTTAGAGCGCTGGATTGTGGTTCCAGAAGTCGCGGGTTCGAGTCCCGTCGATCGCCCTTTTTGGATAATAACAATGACTTCTCTGCAAGCCTTAATTCTTGGGCTTATTCAAGGAGTTGCTGAATTTTTCCCTATCAGTTCCTCCTCACACCTTACTATCGCTAGAACGTTAATGGGGATACCCCATTCTGAGATCTTTCTTGCTTTCGACCTATTTTGTCATTTTGGGACCCTGATTGCAGCGTTGTATTTTTTTCGAAAAGATATTCGCCTGATTTTCTTTCAAAGACGCGACAAACTGCTCCAGATTTTACTTGCAATTACTCCTTTATTTCCCGCCTATCTCCTTTTAAAACCTTTTAGGGAAATGACGCACCAGCTATCTCTTACGGGCTATATGTTAATCGCCACTTCTTGCCTTCTCTTCTTAGGTCACTATCTACGCATCAAACGCCAAGCTTCTATATCATGGCAACGAAGGACCCAAGATGCTGTGTGCATAGGGCTGATGCAATCTGCTGCATTGATACCGGGTATTTCACGCAGTGCATCGACAATTTCTTGTGCAAGGGTGTTAGGATGGAATGCACAAGAATCGGTTCGTTTTTCTTTTCTTCTCGCCATTCCTACCATTTTGGGTGGAAGCTGTTTGTCTCTTCTTAAGCTTACGCAAGCAACGTGGAGTTTGCCGATTTCTCTCTCTTCCTGTTTAATTGGATTTGGAGCATCCTTAGCCGCAGGATTGGCGATTATTGGACCCGCGATACGCTGTTTAGAAAATGGTCGATTGCGTCCTTTTGCGTGGTATTGTCTCCTCTTAGGAGCCTGTGTTTGTTTTGCATCAGGCTTTTGACACACCCTCATATGAGAAGGACATGGCTAAAAAAGAACAGCAGGAAAAAAGCTCTCGTAAAGCAGGTATACAAGGCAAAGAGACGAAGGGACTCATTCTTTTATCCCTAGCTCTTTTGCTCTTTATTAGCCTGTTGACTTTCTCCCATAGGCATCCTGAGAAAAATTGGCTGGGGATCGTCGGATACAGCACAGCATGGGTTTTCTCCTACAGTGCGGGATTAGGGGCATTTGGCTTAGTCCTCTACCTGGGGTGGATAGGTTGGTGTAAACTTACCTCAAAAACGCTACCGAAAATCAAATACCTTTATTTTTTCCTTTTACTTATTTCCATTTGCATTTTACTGAATTGCTTTCACGAATGGGGAATCGTCTTCCCGCGGTTTTTAACCGAAAAAGTATACAGCGAAGAGATATTCTTTTCCTTGCCCTATTCACACCGAGAGTGGAGACAAAATTTAGGAGGGGTACCTCTTTATTATCTCTATCGCGATCTGTCGACTTTCAACTTGCAACAACTTTTTAGCGAAATTGGGATTGCAATTACTTTTACTTTAACAGGCATTGTGAGTTTTCTCTCACTCACGGAAATTAGAATTCTCCCGTTTTTTGAAAAAATCCCCTCTCTGTTCTCCAGCATTTTTCGCTCTCGTTCCAATTCACAAGTGGATGATGAGCCTCTTGCTGAGTTTGAAGAAGCAGAGACAACTACTCTCCTTCCCCCTCCTCTCTATCCTCCGAGATGGCCTGTTGAAGCCAAACGTCTACCCTCACCAAAAAAAGAACGAGCCCCCATCATTATTGAGCCCGAGCCTCCCGAATCCACGCCTATAGCCAAGAAGCTCGCTGCCATCACCGCTCAAAAAGTCTACAATGGAGACTTTACCTCCTATCAACTACCTCCTCTCTCTTTACTGAATAACCCTCGTAAGTCAGATTCTCCCACATTAAAAAAAGACTTGCGTCGTCAGGCTGAAATTCTAGAAGAGACTTTGATGAGTTTTGGCATCGAAGCCAAAGTCGGTGAGGTGTACTGCGGCCCAACCATCACTTCCTTTGAAGTGCACCCTGCTGTGGGTGTAAAAGTGCAAAAGATCACGGCACTAGAAAGTGATATCGCCATGAATTTGCAAGCCAAAGCAATTCGTATTATCGCTCCTATCCCAGGTAAAGCGGCAGTTGGTGTCGAAATACCTGCCATTGCACCACAAGAAGTGAGTTTTAAGGAAATTTTGGCTTTTTATCAGAATCAACCGCGCAAATTCTTTATTCCAACTCTGTTGGGGAAAAGCGTGAGTGGAGAAAATGTTATTAGCGATTTGGCGCGTATGCCGCATGCTATAATTGCAGGTGCTACTGGCTCGGGAAAATCAGTATGTATCAATACAATTGTGATGTCGATTGTCATGAATGCGCGGCCCGATGAGATCAAACTCCTCATGATTGATCCCAAACGAGTTGAACTCACTTGCTACTCGCAGCTCCCCCATTTGATCGCTCCTGTAATTACAGAAGCACATGGTGCTTATGCGGCCTTAAATTGGTTGGTCAAAGAGATGCAACAAAGATATGAAATTCTCAAGCAGCTCGGCTTGCGAAATATCGGTGCCTTCAATAATCGCCAAATCAACCAGGAGCTTGAAGCATCCCTCAATATACAAATTCCCGCGCGCATGTATGGAATCGTGGCGATTATTGATGAATTTGCCGATCTTATGATGGTTTCAAGTTCTGATCTTGAAACACCTATCGCCCGCATTGCTCAAATGGCACGTGCTGTGGGCATTCATCTGATCTTAGCCACACAAAGGCCTTCTCGGGAGGTTATTACCGGTTTGATTAAGGCTAACTTCCCCACTCGTATCGCATTTAAAGTAGCGTCGCGAATTAATTCGCAAATTATTCTCGATGAAAATGGAGCAGAAAGCTTGCTAGGAAATGGCGATATGCTCTTTTTACCTCCAGGAACTTCCACCTTGATTCGTGCGCAAGGTGCTTATATCAGCGATGAAGAGATCAATCGCGTTGTCGATTTTATCTGTAAGCAAGCACCACCCAATTACCTTATATCCTCTTTCGATTCTATGCCTAGAGACGAGGATAAAGATGGGGGTGAGGTAAATGCAAAAGATGCACTCTTTGACCAAGCTAAGAGTATAGTAATCGAAACAGGCACTGCGTCGACCACTTTTTTACAGAGAAAACTCAAGATTGGCTATGCGCGGGCAGCCAGTTTAATGGATGAATTAGAATCGCGGGGTGTGATTAGCTCTCAAGAGGGCGCTAAGCCAAGACGTGTTCTCCAACCAGCCTTAGGGAATGTGAATAAGGAAAGCGACGAATAATCGCTCTACCCCTTCTCTAATTTTTCTTTGCGCCATCTAAATTTTGGAATCTACACAGTTACTCTTCTTCTTCTCAACTTATTGAGAATGAGGGCGAAAGCGCCATTCCCAATGACATTCGCACCTGTAATAACAGGATCGAATAAGACATAGAGCGCCGTGATAAGGGAAGCCATTTCCGAAGTAAAGCCAAACTGAGTCTCCAAGATGGGCAGCATAACAATAATTCCTCCTCCAGGAATAGCTGCCACAGAAAACTTAGCCATTACGAAATAGCAGGCAAAAAGGAGATAACTATAAAAAGTAGGTTCTGCCATACCAAAGTTCTTCATAACAGCAAAAGCAAAAATCGGAATCGCAAAGCAATCCCCAATCAAATGTGTATTGACCGTAGCAGGAATCGCTAAACGGGCTAAAGGCGGATTCTGTGAGTTTTTCTCAGTTGCTATGATGGTAAGAGGCATTGCCGCTGCGCTTGACATACTACTAAAACCTGTAAGAGCAGCAGGCAACATGTTTTTAATACTTGAAATCGCTCGAGAAAAATCAAAACGATTCACTGTCAAGTAGAGGGTAGCTATGTAACTGAACAAGGACAATGCTATGAGAACAAAAATTACAGAATAATCACCAATAATAGTCTTTAGGGTTTTATCGTGGACGATTTTGATTACAAAGCCAGTAATAAAAATCGGTAGAACAAAAGTAATAGCGCGTAACATATAGCTAACGATTTTTTCAACATACCGTGACATCTTTTCTGCCCATAATGGGCGAAACTTCGCTAAAAAAATTCCCGAGAGTATACCTGCGAACATTGCATGATCATTGGCAATCAGTTTGGGCCAATTAAGAACCCAAAGCGGTGCTAATCCAGCGCCTTCTTGCGGCAATACAAGAGAGACATTTGTGTGGTAAATACCCGAACCAATGAAATAACTGATCATCGTGGAAATAAAATTCGAGACGCAGACCCCGGCAAGAATAACGAGGATCATTTTAGTCGCCTTGCTAGAGAGCTGAGCAAGCGTTTTAAACAAAAGCATAAAAATGATCAGAGGCAAAACAAAAATAATCAGAGACTTTACTGAAAGACTCAGAGAATAAAAAAAACTTTTTACATTCAGAGGAATGAAACTATCCAGGCAAACGATTAAACCTATGAGCGCCAATAAAAAAATCGGCATTTTCCGAAACATAAAAGAGCACCTAATTGCAGTTTTAAAAAGTTAAAAAATAGAATTGAAAGTAGAAGAAATTTTACCGGCAGCCGCCGGTACGGGTGGTCGTGGAGGGAGAGAAGCAAAAAACTGGTAAATATTTTTTTGGCACAAGAACATCCTTGCTAGTAGTTATTATACCAGGTAAAGAGAAATTATACCAATAAGGAATACAGCCTTGTCTAATGTAAAAAAACGCATCCTCATTGTAGATAAATCCGATGAACTCGTTCGGGTACTCCGGGAAGCTGAAGGCTGCAACTACGAGATAGCGTATGCAAAAAATGGTGAAGAGGCTTTAAGCAAGTTTAGCGCATTCGAACCGACTCTGATTCTCACTGCTTTGATGGTCCCTGGTATGGATGGGATCGAAATTATTAAACGAGCTCGGGCGCACCCTAGTACAGCGAATAGCGGAATTATCCTTATTTCCTATCAGCCCCTCATCCAAGTTTATCATGCAGCTGTGACAAATGGAGCTAATTATTTTCAGGAACGACCCTGTTCAGAACAAAAAATTCGCGACATTGTCAAATGGTGGTATGAAGGTGTTTTAAAACTCGCTCCCTTTCACCATCCCTCTTATATCGATTTAGAAGGAGAACATTGTTATGTGCCGCGTATTCATACACCCGATCACTACATACGTTTTTGGGGAACACGTGGCTCGAGCCCTGTAGCAGGCGCAGAATATGTACGTTATGGAGGCAATAGTCCTTGCCTTGAAGTGCGTTCAGGTGATGATTTGATCATCATTGACGCAGGAACAGGGATTCGCCCTTTGGGTGAAGAGCTCGCGAAAGATGGTATACGTCATGTCCATTTATTTTTAGGTCATACGCATTGGGATCATATAATCGGATTTCCTTTCTTCCCCCCTCTCTACAATCAAAATTGCAAGATCGATATCTGGGCTCCAGTAGGTTACGACAAGAGTATTCGCTCCATCTTCGTCGAGATGCTTACCTATGCCTATTTTCCAGTTCGATTAGAGGATATTCATGCTAAAATCACTTTCCGCGAATTACGCGATAGCCAGACCATACAAGTAGGTAAATTGCGTCTCCACACCCACTACGCATTCCACCCTGGGTCGACGCTCTGTTTCAAAATAGAAACGGGCAATACCACTGTAGGGTATGTTACTGACAACGAGATGTTACTGGGATTTCATGGGCATCCCAATGCTATCGAATTCAATGATCCACGTCTTGACCCCCATCGCTCTCTAATCGAGTTCATGAAAAATGTCGATATTCTCGTACATGAAGCACAATACGATTCCTTTGAATATCTCGATAAAGCGGGGTGGGGACATTCTTCAATTTCTAATGCATCTGTTCTTATTAAATATTGCCAGCCTAAAGAATGGATTGTGACCCATCACGATCCCTGCCACACCGATAAAGATCTTCATGAGAAACGGGAAGTTCACAGTGATGTTCTGGCCGACTGTCATGTCTCATGCAATGTTCGCATGGCCTTTGATGGATTTATGCTCCCTATGTAAAACCTATTGAGCGCGCGATGGTTCACAGGCGTGCCAAATGCTCACAACACTAGGTTCTTCTTGCCAAGCAATGGAAAGTTGCGTTTGGGCTTTAAGGCTTGTGAGTTTATTTTGCACGATTGCTAAAGCAAGATCAGGGTGATTACATTCACTGGAGAGATGAGCTAAGTAGATATGTTTCAGATTATCATGGAAAATACTCTCAATAAGATCAGCGCATTCTTCATTAGAAAGATGCCCTTGACGACTCAGCACTCTTTGCTTGTAAATCATGGGACGATTACACGCATGGACCATAGAGGGCTGGTGATTGGCTTCTAGATAAAGATAATTTGTATTTTGTAAATGACTTCTCACGAGGGTTGTGACACAGCCGAGATCTGTACATATCCCGATTTTGGTATCCCCTATTTGGATCGTAAATGCAACAGGATCTAAGGTGTCATGTTGGATGCTAAAAGGGTGAATCTCTAAATCATTAAAGACGAAGGCCTCACCTGTGGAAAAGATTTTAAAAGGGAGAGCTACTCCTCGATTGATCTGCAATATGCCTCGAGCCGTATCGCTATTGGCAAAAACAGGTATTTTTAATTTGGCAGCTAGGAGGGAAATTCCTCGCACATGGTCGACATGATCATGAGTGACAAGAATTCCTTGAATCTCTTCAAGCTTCGCCCCGATCATCGCTAAGCGCTCTGCAATCGCTTTAACACTTAAACCGGCATCGATAAGGATACGCGTTTTCTCTGTGGCCAGATAAAGGCAATTACCCCGTGATCCCGAGGCTAAAGGGCAAAATTCGACACGCATGTTAGAGTATAGCTTCTTCGATAATACACCTCAGCGTAACAGATTTGTCTTAGAGGGTGTATCAAAAAAGCCACATTATCCAACGTGGCTTTTTAGAATAGCTGACTGGGAAGGCTTGTGCCTGGTGGAGATTAGCAAACCTCAAGCAATGATTCTTTGGGCACATCGATTCTTAAATCATTTACACGAACTGTTAGGCCTGAACAATTAAAACCCTCTCTTTGCATATGACGACGCACTGCATCTCTTGCGTAGGCAGACGCAACCATTTTTTGCGCTATAGGGACAGATGGAAAAAAGCCTCTTCTGACAAGTTCTATATATTGATCAGCTAATTTTTTTTTGTTAATGGAATAAAATAGCCAGGAAGGAAGCATTTCTTTATCACTCGTGATTCTACGAGCAGCAGCTCTTGCTACATTATCTTGGAACTCACTCTTGATTCGATAACGAACACTTGCTGGGATCCGTTTTTTGGCTATTTCCGTATCAATACGTTTTTTGGCTAGATCGAGAAGCTCTTTGCATTTACTATCATTTGTAGTGCTTTGTGCTTCTCTAACAATTTCATCAAAAAGAAGGTCCGAAATAGATTCCTGAATAATGGGCTGGCCCTGTTTTTTTATGGTTTTGGGAAGATGGTCTACATACAATTCTAGTAAATCATTAAAACTCTTTGGCTCTTTTATAAGTGATTCATAAATTAAACTCCGTCCACCTTGCTCGATCACTACTTCAGTAGCATCAACCTCAACACCATTATGCTTGAGTCCTTTTATTCTCATGTCCTCATTGAGTTCTCTTACGAGAAATTCTGATGCAACAGCTTTTTGAGCCAGTTCAACTGAAGAAAAGAAGCCTTTATTGACTTGTTCAGTAAGAATTTTTCTGACTTCCTTTGCGTTAGAAGGAAAGAAGAAATAGGTTCTTGTACTCATTCCATGATGGGGGTTACTTACTAGTTGACGCGCAGCAGCTTTTGCAATACGAGCTTCGAAGGTTTTTTCAATTTCCAGCAAAATTTTCTTATTCACTTTCAGCTTAGGACTACTTCCTTTTTTGAAGGCCTCGGAAATAAGTTCTTTTGCTTTCTTCAAATCCTTGCTGTTACGACTAAGCGCAACGATACGATCAAAGAGGACGTCAGCTTTAACCGCTCCTGCTTGTATAGGATTTGCTTCAACCTTCCTTACATATTCACCGACAAGAACAGAAAAACGTTCTTTTTTATTTTGTTTACGCGTCTTAATCGCATCATAAATCAATATGAGAGCACCCGCCAAAGTAATGATCCCAGAGGCTACAGTCACTACTACACTTAGCTTTTGACCTCGGGCCCAATTTTTTTGCACCCAATCGAGCTTGGTACTTCCTGCATCTTGTAAAAAAACTTGGTCCGAAGATTGTATTAACGCTCTATTTATATCTGCTTTGATTGCCATAAAATATAGATTCCAATTTATTTATTTAATATATTTATAATAATTACATGTTAATTATAACATTATCTAATATTACAAACTATTGTAATTGCATTAATAAACCGTTATCTTATTACAAAACACTTAAATGTTTAAAATAATAATTTAAAAAGTGGGTAAAAAAAAGAAGATTGTAAAATTTTTTTTTGAAATATATGCAGGCTTTAGATTTATTATTTTACAAGTTTTTTTAAGAATTTTTCAGTGAAAACGGGGGAAAGGCTCTATCATTCTTTTAAACCCCTGATTGCGTTCTACGCTCGCTTGGCTGGCTATACCTGAAATAGAGCGCAATCGAGGTTAAAGATCTTACAAACTCTCTCTAAATCTTTTGAGTGAATCCCCAAGATTTGTAGCAGGCATTGAATCTATCACTTATTCCCGACACATTTAGACAAGAACCTATCTGTTTTTGCGCATCTTTAAGATTAGAAAAATAACCTCTACTTACTAAAACATTCAGCTCGTTTTTGTTTTTGTAAGCACTATGATGAGATGAGGATTTGTGACCTGGCACCGAATGAGACTTATCGATTTTCTCGATTAATTCTTTGCCGATAGATGTATTAATCTGCTTAGCAACTTGATCAGCTTTAGCAAGGCTAATGTTGGCCTCAAAATCTTTTTTCACTTGTTGACGAATTTGAGGATCCACTTTTTTCTGCGTTAGATGTTTGTCAATAAGTTCCTTCGCTACGGCAAGAGCAATTTTGCAATCTTTGGGAGATTTTATAACATCAACTATCGAGATAATTCTTCCATAAAGAAGGGATCTAGCATCATTTTGCGCTACTCGAGCATCTTCTTTGTTGTGCGGATTTTTTCTTAGATTTCGTTTAGCGTGAACATATCCGTCTGCATATTGAGCTAATAAAGCAGAAAAGCTTGTATGCTGATTCTGTTGATTGTGCATGTGGGTTTTATAAACATTGTAACCAACACAGCTAAGGCTTACTAATCCTGCACTAATTCCTAACCCTACGCCAAGTAAAGGAATGCATAAGGCACCTAAAGCAAGAGCTCCAATGACTTTTGCTTTTCCTTCATCTCCTTCTGTCCAAAGTCTTTCAATGATATTTTTATTTTGGACTCCAGAATCTTTTAGAAGGCGGGCTTCATAGGGATTAAGAACTGGTGGGGCGGAAATGGCGGATGCTGCAACTGCTTTAGTCATGTTTTTCTCCAAAAAATCTTATTAAATTCTCTTCCACTTATTTAGTTACTTAATAGGTCTACAACTAAAAGCCGTGAAAGATTTTATGAAATTAATCAACCAACGTTAGATCAGTAAATGTTACAATTACATTTCGAATATCTTTGAAGTTTTGTTTAGCAAGATAATCTTTAATAATTTTTTTCTGGCTTTGCTTGGTGATGGTTTTTTTGACCTGCCCCTGAGACTCATTTATCGATGCTTTACATGCTTGGACAGCAATTTGACGAAACTGCGCAACTGACTGAAAAAATCCTCTTTTAACTAATTTAGCACCTAATTCTTTCATCTTTTCTCGTTGGGATTTTCTAAAGGGAGCAATATTTATCTCGCCAGAAATTCTATTAATTAATTCCTTAACAACTACCTTTTGAATATTATCTTTAAATGTATCAGAAAAATGGGAAGAAGAAATTTTCTGAGCGAGCAATTCTTTCTCAATAAACTCTTTGACAATGGATAAAGCTTTTGGACTCTTCTTTTGACTTACGGAGCAGGTTATTTCAAAAATTCGCTTAAACAACTGTGTTGTTGTTTCGTCGCTAGCTTTATTCGAGCCTTTCACATTTGCTTTTGCTTCGAAAATATATTTTTTAAGTAAGTTAGGAAAACTGTGATCTTTTTGTGTTTGCTTGAAAAGACGCTTTTGTCCATTCCAATACAATAAAGAAAAAGGATTTGATAAAACCTCACAGAAAATTGAGAGGTAATTTTTTTCTTTACTATTATACTGAAACCAAGTTTGTATGCCAGGACCGGTATCACTAGTAAAAATCTGATTACAAGGTTTTAATTTCTCGTCTTTTTCAGGACAAGGGGTATAAGTAAAATAATTATCCCCTGTGTTAATAAAGGTTGTATATGCGGCAGCGCTCATATATTTCTCCAATTATAATTTATTAAATTAGCGTACAATTACTGTACATAAATTAAGATTTCTTAACAATAACAATGAATTTGTTTATAGTGCCAAGGAATAATTGAAAATTGATATGAAAAAATTTTCCTATTCTTCAGAAAAAATGAAAAAAAATATTTTAAATAAATAGGGAATCTGACTATTTAAAAATATAATTGCAGAGGTTTTTATGCAGGCATCTAATGAAGAGATTTTAGCGGATATCGATCAAACCTTAGATCAGATGATTAAGAACGCTATTGCTTTACGACAAATCGAGGAATGTGAAGCTCTTTTAAAAGATTCTGCTACCCTGCACAAAATACAAAATAGTTTAACGGGAAGAGTTCTACATAAACAGGAATTATTATGTTTATTAGGACAAGAAGAAACGAAAAACGAAGATACTCTTCGTAGCGAAATTCGGCAAAAAATTCTTAACTACAAAAGGTTAAATAATATCATGATGGACAAGATGGCTGAAAGCTTCCTGAAAATGGAACAAAGCAAACCAGTAAAACGGCACCCACGTATTGGACATAACCGACGTAAAACGCCTGTTCACGTTGCATCAAGAGATCTCTGATCGGATAAAGATATTTTTATGTGAATCTTAAAAACTTGCGAGTTGACGCAAGCCATTCTCAATATCTTTCTTTTGAGGCAGAACCTCATCTTCTAATTTTTTACAATAGGGCACAGGGCAATGCTTAGCTCCAATCCGCATAATTGGTGCATCGAGATAATGAAAAGCCTCATGAGCAATCCGTGCCGCGATTTCTGCTCCAAACCCTCCTTGTAAGGGCGCTTCATGGGCAATAATGACTTTGCCGGTTTTACGTACTGATGCCAGTACCGTCTCTATGTCAAGGGGCACAATAGTCCGTAAATCAATGACTTCTACTGAGATATTTTCTTTAGCAAGTTGCTCAGCAATTTCTGCTGCCATACAGACTGTCATACCCCAACCTACTAATGTAACATCCTCACCTTTACGAACAATATGCGCTCGTCCAAGCGGCATCACTTCATCAAGCCCCGGCTCTGGTCGAGCGGAGAAAACACGCTGACGATAAAGAGCTTTGTGTTCGAGAAAAACGACAGGATTTGGATCCCGGATAGAGGCTTTAAGAAGTTTTTTTGCATCAGCTGCATTGCTAGGAATTACAACTTTCAATCCTGGGCAATGAGCGAGAAAGGCTTCAATACTTTGAGAATGGTAAGGACCACCCTGTATATAACCACCACAAGGCATTCTGACAACCACAGGACAATTCCACTTACCATCAGAACGATAGTAGATGCTGGAAAGCTCGTTCATCAATTGATTCACACCTGTCCACATATAATCAGCGAATTGGATTTCTGCCACAGGTTTACAGCCTTCTACCATGGACATGCCAATAGCTAATCCTATAATCGTCGATTCTGCAAGAGGCGAATTAAAACAACGGTCATTTCCATGGCGAGCCGTTAATTGGCGTGTTACACCAAAAACTCCGCCTTTACCATGCGCGACATCTTGACCGAAAACCACCACACCTGAATCAGCGGTCATTTCTTCATCGAGTGCACGATTGAGGGCATCGACCATCACTACAGCTTCTTTTTGTGCCTCTGCTACCACGCAGCGAGGCTGCGTCGAATAAGTAAAGCTAGGGGCAGGAGCAAAAACCTTTTCCGTCGCCGTACTAACATCGGGATAGGGAAGCTGATCCGCCTCGGCGGCATCCGCTTCGATGCGCAGACGAATTTCTGTCCGCAAAGAGTCGATTTCTTCTGCGGAAGCTAGGCCCATGTTAGTTAGCCATGCTTCGTAGCGTGGAAGAGGATCACGTCCGCTCTCTTCGCAGGTGATTTCTTCAGTTTTATATTTTGCAGGGTCATCGCTGCTACTATGCGGACAGAGACGAGGAACCTCGGCTACAATGAGGGATGGGCCTTCATCTGCTCGACCTCTAGCAACCGCTCTGGCAAGTGCTGCCGAAACTTGTTCGTAATCACACCCATCGACATCTGTAATATCAAGTCCTTTGAAACCGCTCGCTCTACCAGCAATAGAACTGCCCGCTGCCTGCTCTCTTAGGGGCACTGAAATCGCCCACCCATTATTTTGAATGACAAAAATAACGCTTAAACGATGAATGCAAGCAAAATTAAGCGCCTCATGAAAATCCCCTTGAGATGTTGCTCCATCTCCAGCGGATACATAAACGACTTCATTGCGACCAGCAATTTTTAGAGCTTTCGCTACGCCTACAGCATGAAGAAATTGTGAGCCTACCACGCTAGATTGGCAAGGAATGCGTAATTCCTTATGCGAAAAATGCTCCGGCATCATCCGACCACCGCTATGATGCGCAACAGCACGTGCCATAAAAGACCCAAAAAGATCTACCGGTAGACATCCCAATCCAAGAGCAAAGGCACGATCTCGATAATAAGGTAATCCCCAATCTGTTCCTGATTCTAATGCAAGACCACTCACTGCTCCAATGAGTTCATGGCCGATTGCCGGCATGTGAAAAGTACCACCCTTGTTTTGTTTGACGAGTTTAGACATTTTCTCGTCCATGAAACGACTCATGTACATCACTTCAAGTACACGCATACAATGCGCACGTGTATCAGGTGCTTCTAAACAGGGTGATGATAAGGATGGTGTTGCCATTATGTCTTCTTCCTCGGTCTTGTCATGGGAGTCACTTTTTTAGATGCAGGTTTTTGCTCTCCAGAGGGAATTTGTGCCCTTCCCCCTTTTTTAGGCAAAAACCCTTTGACTAAGCTCGCAATACGTCCTCCTCCTTCCGTTTCTTCTGTTGTCTCTTCTGCAGGTGTAGGAGTACGATTAATAGCTTTGATAAGTCCTCCATCGCTTTCAGCAACACCTGGCTCATGAATAGTTCCAAGTCGTTGAGAAAGATGACGCAGCGATTCAAGTCGTTGGGAAAGAGCTTCGAGCTTAGTGTCCACTTTGACCCGTGTTGTTCCGCGTAAATTCGCTAATAACTGTTGTTCGTTTTCATAACGGGCAGAGAACGTTACAGAAGAGGCGCTTGCATCAGGGAGATAGAGAAACGAGCGCGCTACAGGGGGCACTGTAGTATAAATATCGAGTGTGAACTGCGGCTCCATTTCTACTTTTACAATTTGTTTAGGAGGCCTTCCACGCTTAGGTCGAGGATTAAGAGCCTCATTCGAATAATAAGTTTTGGACTTCGCGACAAGAGCCTCTCGCGCCTGCATCACATCTTTAGGAGCCTTTACATCAAAAAGATGGCGCTTAACTTTTTCTAAAACCGGCCGCTGAATATCAAGGTCCTCTTCAAAAACGAACTGCATCTTCTGTGCCCGCAACCATTCAATAATACGAATGCGCGACCGTTCACTATAATAAAGCTGCCACTTTTCCAGTTCAGGGAGATGATCATAGATAAATTCTAAGAAATTTTCACGAGCTTCACGCGCTTGGATGATATCCAGTAATTTTTCTTTAGTATCTATATCGTAAACTTTTTCGTTGATGAATCCTTCCATAAACTTTTTTGTTTCATAAAAGGTCATCTTAGGAATCAGAGCGTAACGTTCGGCATTTTCGGCAATTTCACGCTCAAGATCCGACAATTCTTGCACGGATTTATCCAAATCAACAAAAAGCAGAAAGCCCTCTATGCGATCGAGATAAAAATCTCGCTCGTCATCGGCTTTGGCAAATGTATCAACGAGACGATGGAAGCGAAGCAAGAGAGGATTTTGCGCAACAGGCAATTTAGTTTTTGACACTGTTTTTTTTTCTTCCTTACTGAACGGCTTTAACAGCGATTTAAGCATACGGAGTTTCCTAATTTTCTTGATTAGAGAAATGCACCCATGGTTTTCTGAAGAAACCTATCAGAAAAGAGCGAAATAGAGCCATAGCTTAGTAGTATATCGGGTCTTGCAGCCCTTGGCAAGCCTCTATCTGCAAAAAATAAGTGAACAAGGAATGCTAGAGTTTGTCATTTTTAAAGAATAGAATTTTTATTATGAGAGAAAAATTTAAATAAAAATCTAATCATTTATAATATTTCATTTAATTTAAAAAATTAAACGCATCAAACACGATGCTATCCCTACCTCCCCGATTCAACAGAATGCCGACATTTTTAGAGTTTTTTTGATGGAGATTGGGGCATATTTCTACATTTAAAAATTCACAACCTATATACTTTACGGATCTGTCTATTAGGAAAGAACTATGTTAGATATACGCTTGATTCGAAAGGATCCAAAAGAGATAGAAAGAAAACTCAGGAATAAAGATCCTGAAATTCGTTTAGCTCCTATTTTGACGATCGATGATAGAATCCGTTCCATCAAGACGGAGGTCGAACAACTCAAATCGCAGCGCAATCAAGCGTCAAAAGAAATCGGCGAAAAAAAGAGACAAGGCTTTGACACTTCCTCAATCATGGAAGAAATGGGTGCCATCGGAGATAAAATTAGTTTACTCGATCATGAGCTCGTTAATCTTGAAAAAGAATTCCACTACAAAATTTCTTGCCTGCCTAATGTGCCGATGGATGATGTCTTTGTTTCGCCAGATCCTAAGGACAATGTCTGCATACGAACATGGGGAGAGAAACCCACATTTTCGTTTCCCTTTAAAAATCATGTGGAGCTGAACGAAAAACTCCATCTTTTTGATTTTAAGCGTGGTGCTAAAATTGCAGGAAGTGGTTGGCCTACCTATTGTGGAATAGGTGCCAGGCTTGAATGGGCACTCCTTAATTACATGCTCGACATCCATCTAGAAAATGGATTTAAAATGTGGATGCTTCCTCATGTGGTGCGACCGGATATCATGTACGGCAGTGGACAGTTACCAAAATTCGAAAAACAGCTCTTTAAGATTCACGACGAGGATTATAACCTCTTTCTTGTGCCTACCGCAGAAGTTGCTTTGAATGGATTGCATTACGATGAAATTTTATCTGATGAACAATTACCCCTTAAATATTGTGCCTATTCGCCTTGTTTCCGTAGAGAGGCTGGAGCTGCAGGAAGTAATGAGCGTGGGCTTATTCGCGTCCATCAATTTAACAAGGTAGAGATGTTTGCTTTTACGACACCTGACCAAAGCACACAAATTTTAGAAGAAATGGTTGCGAGTGCAGAAGAAATTCTCAAAGGACTGGGCATTCACTTCCGTTCGATGCTATTGACGACCGGTGATATGTCTTTTCAAGCTACGAAAACAGTGGATATTGAGGTGTGGTTGCCGGGTCAAAATCGTTATTACGAGGTTTCATCTGTCTCTAATTGTGGAGATTTTCAAGCAAGGCGTGCACAAATCCGCTATAAACATAAAGAAGAGAAGCCAGAATTCGTGCATACATTAAATGGCTCTGGTCTTGCCACTTCAAGATTGATGGTTGCACTCTTGGAAAACAATCAACGTGAAGATGGATCTATAGCATTGCCTCCCGTTCTTCATAAATACCTCAATGGCATGAAAGAGCTTTGTGGAAATTGTTAACGGTAAGATTTGATTACGCCTAGATAGCGGAACTTACTTAATGGACACTCTCTTTAGAGTGTGTTAAAACAGCTTCTAAAACCCAACGAGGTTGAAGTGGTACATATTCTCGATGACTTCAAGGATTTCTTAAATCAATCCCCAACATCTTATCATGCTGCTCAAGAATTAGCGGAGCGTCTTGCGAGCCAAGATTTTCAACCTCTTGATGAAAAAGAAGTATGGGAACTTAAGAAAGGCGAGCGTTATTTCACAATACGCGGTGGGTCGATATGTGCTTTTTCATTGCCGACCTCGACCCTTGACAAAGCGATGATCTTAGGATCTCATACCGATAGTCCTGCGCTTAAAGTAAAGCCTCATCCCGATTTCAATTGTCACAATATGTCTCTTGTAGGGGCTGAAGTTTACGGAGGGCCCTTGCTCTCTTCATGGCTCAATCGTGATCTATGTATAGCTGGAAGAGTAGTCGTAAGCAATATGCGTGGCAATCTGGAAGAGAGATTAGTCTGGCTAGATGACGCTCCACTTAGCATTCCGCAGCTCGCTATCCATCTTGATCGAGAAGTCAATGATAAAGGGCTCATACTCAATAAGCAGGAAAATCTCGCTCCTCTCGCTTGTTTACGTAGAGAGAATCAGGAAATTGGTTCTTATTTAGAACGAGTACTCCGCCGTCACATTAGCTACAAAAATCTCTACAGTTTTGATCTCTTTCTTGTCCCTATGGAACCCGCCCGTTTTTTAGGAGAAGAAGGGGAATTCCTTTCTTCCTATCGACTTGATAATTTAGCAAGTGCCCATGCGTGTGCTACCGCAATGGGCTACAGCACCAAGGTTTCTACGAATACTCTTTCGATGGCGATGTTCTGGGATCATGAAGAAATTGGTTCGCGTACAACAGAAGGCGCTGCGTCTCCTTTTCTAAAAGATGTCCTACGTCGAATAGGCCTTCTTTATCATACAGATGAAGAATCCTTCATCCGATTCAAAGCTAAATCTTTTTTCCTCTCTTTGGATGTCGCACATGGCTTTAACCCTAATTACAAAAAGAAATATGAACCTCATCACTTACCTCTTCTAGGAGCTGGCGTCGTTGTCAAATATAACGCCGATCAAAAATACGCCAGCACAGCAACAACGGCTGCCTTCATAGCGCACAAAGCAGCGTCTCTTCAATTGCCTTATCAATCTTATGTAGCAAGAAATGATATGAACTCTGGAAGCACAGTGGGACCGATTGTCGCGCATAATATGGGCATCGCCACTGCTGACATTGGAATTCCGCTTCTCTCTATGCATTCGATAAGAGAAATTATAGCTTGTAGCGATCAACTCGATATGTATTCGCTTCTTACCGCCTTACTTGAATAGGACTATAGTATGCCATTACCTCCACCTGACCATTTTCAAGGCAAAACAGTCATCGAACATCTGCAAGAAACAAGACAAAAGGGTGCGTGGGCCGCTGCAGAAATCCATGGAACCGAATTGTCAGGATCGCTCGGAGCGGGAACTGATGCAACGCGTGAAACGGCTATTGCCATTCTTCTGATCGGTTTAATTTTTCTGTTTAGCCCTCTTGACCCCTCCTATTTTTCTTTCTTTATCCTACTTTTCTCTGCAGGGTGGTTAATCTGGAAAACAGGCAGAAGTGCCATTTTAGCCTGGGCACGGTTAGAAAGGCTTCACCGACTGATCGAAGAAGAGCGCTGGGAAATTCAACACAATCGACAACAAGAAAAAGAAGAACTTACTGGGCTATACGCTTCTAAAGGGTTTCAAGGAAAACTTTTGGAACAAGTTATCGATGTTCTAATGGCAGATGATAATCGGTGTCTTCGCGTCATGCTGGAAGAAGAGATGGGGTTAACACTAGAAACCTATGATCACCCCTTAAAGCAAGCATTAGGCGCCGCACTTGGAACTGCTTGTACGGCGGGACTTGCGCTCGTGGGATGGCTTGGAGGCGGCTTTCTGGGACTATTTGCAGCTACAGGAATTGCTCTTGTTAGTGGAACATGGATAGTTTGCAGAGTCGAGCGTAACCGTATTCTCTCCTCCCTCATTTGGATAGTAGCTATCGTTGCCCTAGTAATTGGATTAGTCTACGGACTTTCACTTAAACTATTCACAATCCCTTAATCCCCTGAGTTATGTCGACATCAACCACTCCCCCTCCTTATCTATTCGATGAATTCTTTGCCTCAGGGAAAGAAGAAAGCATCAGCCCTTTTCTCACTCCTAATTCCCGAGAATGGGGAAAAAATTTACCCTTACGTAGCGCCTTCGCATCGGCAATCGGATTACTTGTCGCGTTCATTGCCTCCTTTTTTTCCCCCAGTCTTTATATAATCTCTCTTAGCATTGTCTACTTTCTATCTGGGACGCCTGCTCTTATAGATGCCATTGAGGACATCAAGAATCTCGAAATCAATATCGATGTTCTCATGACTCTTGCAGCACTTCTTTCCGTCGTGATTGGAAGTGAATTAGAAGGAGCTCTTCTTCTTGTTCTATTTGAAGCTTCTGGAGCAATGGAAAGAACGGTCTCTCGGAGGACGAAAGGTGCTTTAAACGATTTACACGAACTTTCTCCTCGGTCTGCCTATGTCATAGATCAAAATGGAGAAGTCTTTGAGAGATCGGTCCGTGAAATTCAGCCTGGAGAACGTCTACTTATCAAAGCGGGCGAAATCGTACCGCTTGATAGTATCGTCATAGAAGGCAGTTCTTATGTAAGCCTTCAGCATTTGACAGGAGAGAGTGAACCTGTACAAAAAAAAATCGGCGACCTACTTCCTGCAGGTGCTCGTAATCTTGATGGTACACTTTCCGTAGATGTTACACGTTCCTCAACTGATTCCACATTAAGCCGAATTATCCAACTTATTACACAAGCTCAAGAAGCGAAACCACAGCTCCAAAAATTTCTCGATCGATTCGGAAAATGGTATGCCTTGTCCATTATGGGGCTCTTCATCTTTTTTGCTTTAACTCTACCTCTTTTCACCGATCTTCCTTTTCTTGGACTTGAAGGATCGATTTACCGCTCTCTAACCTTCCTTATTGCGGCCTCTCCGTGCGCTCTCATTATCGCAACTCCTACCGCCTACCTAAGTGCCATTAGCAGCTGTGCTAAAAAAGGGATTTTGCTCAAAGGCGGTGTTATTCTAGATGCCCTAGCGCGTTGCACTCGAATTGCTTTTGACAAAACAGGCACCTTGACAACTGGCGACTTACAATGCACATCTTTAGAAAAGCTCCTAGATAATGGAAAAATAAGTGAAGAGATCGCTTTATCCATTGCAGCTTCTCTAGAACAACATGCGACTCATCCTATCGGAGGGGCTATTTGTGCTATGGCTGCTTCGCGAAAATTGCCTAAGCTACGTTTGCGCGATTTCCATTCTCACCCAGGTGCAGGTCTAGAAGCTAGTGTCGAAATCGAAGGAGAATGGGTCAAAGCCTACATCGGACAGGCTTCTTTCATTCAGGAAAGAATGCCACAATTTACCCAGTCTCTAATGGAAAAAGCACGGGCTTTTCTGATGATCGAAGGAGCCCTTTTTGGTTTTACCTTTTCCGATAAAGTGCGCGAAGAAGCCGTTGATGCTATAGCTGCATTGAATCAACAGCATAGATTGAAAATTGCGATGTTGACAGGAGATAGTCTCCTGAATGCCAAGAGCGTTGCCCATTCTGTAGGCATAGAGGAAATTGCAGCCGCTCTAAGACCAGAAGATAAACTGAATAAAGTATCATCTTGGGCTCAAGAAGGCCTGATCATGATCGGAGATGGAATTAATGACGCGCCAGCTCTAGCACGTGCGACAGTAGGAATATCCATGGGCAAGGTCGGAAGTGCAAGCGCCGTGGAAGCCTCAGATGTAGTATTAATTCGCGATGATTTATCTGTCTTAAGCTGGTTAATTTCCAAAGCAAGAAAGAGTATGACCATTGTAAAACAAAATCTTTTTCTCGCTTTAAGTGTCATTCTTTTTGCCTCTGTTCCCGCATTGCTCGGACTTATACCTTTATGGTTAGCTGTTATCTTGCATGAAGGAGGAACTGTCCTAGTTGGTCTTAATAGTTTACGCCTTTTAAAACGGTAAATATTCATGCGCACTCATTATCCTCCACTTGAACCCTTTGCAACTGGCTTACTCCCTGTAGACTCTCTGCACACTCTATATTATGAAGAAAGTGGAAATCCTAACGGCAAACCCGTCCTTTTTTTACATGGAGGACCGGGTTCAGGTTGTGACCCCAAGCATCGTCAATTTTTTGACCCCAGCACTTACCGTATTATTCTTTTCGATCAACGTGGAGCAGGACGCAGTACACCTCATGCTTGTTTAGAAAACAATACAACCTGGCATCTCACAAGTGATATCGAAAAGCTTCGTGAATATTTGAAGATCGAAAAATGGGTTGTTTTTGGCGGCTCGTGGGGTAGCACCTTAAGTCTAACCTATGCCATTCAATACCCAGCTCGAGTATTCGCTCTTATTGTCCGAGGCATTTTTTTGTGCCGCCCGCAAGAGATACAATGGTTTTATCAACATGGCGCTAGTCTCCTCTATCCGGATATTTGGGAAACCTTCCTCAATCCTATCCCCGAGAACGAACGCGGTGATATGGTAAATGCTTATTATAAGCAGCTGACTTCAGCAGATGAGAAAATTCGACAAAAAGCCGCTTATGCTTGGTCAGCCTGGGAAGGGGCCACTTTACGATTGATGTTTGATCCTCAAATGTTCTCTAGCTTTACGGGAGAGTTTCATGCTGATGCCTTAGCACGTATAGAATGCCACTATTTTGTTAATAACAGCTTTTATCCTTCTGACAACTGGATTCTAGAGAATGTGGATAAAATTCGTGATATTCCCACCACGATCATTCACGGGCGCTATGATGTTATCTGTCCTCTTGAGAATGCTTGGGCTCTGCATCGTGCACTCCCGCAAGCTGAATTTCATATTATTCCCGATGCTGGTCATTCAGCCAATGAAGCAGGAATTCTTCATCATTTAATTGAAGCTACTGACCGCTATAAAGTCTAGTTTCCCACCAGACCATTCTTAGAAGGCGTTCTAAAACAACTTTTTTAGAACGCCTTCTTATTATCCCAAGCTATTCCTAATAAATAAATTGGGTTACCCATTTTTAATTAGACTTTATTACATTTGATAACAATTTTATTATATATTTGTAAATAAAATGAGCTTTCATAATATTATAAAAATACAGGATAGTTTTGAAAGATTATTATGCCAATTATTAATTCCGCTTATCACCCCCCTTCTTGGTTCAAAGGCAGGCATTTGCAGACAATTGTGCCTGTTCTATTTAGAAAAGTGGTAGGGATTCAGCATCATAGAGAACGAATTAATACGGATGATGGGGATTTTCTCGATTTAGATTGGTCATGGAGCTCTCCGGAATTAGCAAAATCCGATAAAATTGCCATTATTTCTCATGGCCTTGAGGGTTCTTCTCGCCAACCCTATATGCTAGGCATGGCCAAAACTTTTAATAATGCAGGATGGGATACCCTAAGCTGGAATTACCGTGGGTGCAGTGGAGAGCTCAATAATAAGGTCCGATTCTATCATGCGGGTTATTCGGATGATCTCATTCTCGTCATCGATCATGTACGTAAGATTTCTACTTATAAACAAATCGTCCTCATTGGCTTTAGCCTAGGCGGTAATATTACTCTGAAATACTTAGGAGAAAATAACCACCGACTGCCTTCTGAACTAACACATGCTGTCATTATCTCCGTCCCCGCTAATCTTAAAGCCTGTTGCGAAGAGATCTCCTCAACCCCCTTCCAAAAGAAGGTCTATCAAAATCGTTTTCTCTCCTCTATGAAACACAAACTCGCGCAAAAAATTATCCAATATCCCGATTACCTTTCTCATTTGAATCTGGACAAGATCCAAAGTATTACAGACTTTGACAATGCGTTTACCTCTCCTCTATGGGGGTTTGACAATGCAGACGATTATTATCGAAAATGCAGCTGCAACCAATTTATTCCCGAAGTCCGCTTGCCCACTCTGATCGTCAACGCCCAGAATGACCCCATTCTCCATCCTGATTTTCATCCAATCGAACAATGCCGGAATAATGAATGTGTCTATTTAGAATTGCCTCCTGAAGGGGGGCATGTAGGTTTTGTTTGTGATGACCTGCATCTCAATCATTGGACCGAAAAGCGAGCCATTGAATTTCTTAAAACAGGTTGAATGTAAATACCTTTTCTTAGAAGGCCTTCTAAGATTTTTTGACAATTTTCATCGTTTTTGAAGCTACTTTTGGCTTCAGATTGGATCGATATATCAAACTTCGTAGATTCCCCCTCTAATCTCAGAAACCAAGTCGTCAAATCTTCCTAAAGCGTTTAAACCTTAATTTTAGAACACCCTCTTATCCCCAAGCAGAGTAAAAGTCCTGAAAATCGTCCAAAAAAATTTTTTGAACATGCTCTTAAGAAGATTTTTACTTTTCCTTAACTTTCGCAAGACTAAAAACATCTTTTGGATTACCGTCGCTAGGTAGTAGCTTGAATTCAAATATTAGGTTTTCAAAATGCAAGCTACCTAGCGTCCGCGAATTAGGTTTTGATGATCAAGAAATTATTTTAGCTTTTTTTTAAACTCCTCATTTTTCTTCAAAAATGAATGCTGAGAAGGCTAAATCAAAAATCTTCGGACTACGAGTTTTTGCGTCGGTGTAAATTCGATTGAGAATCACATTTTGCGTATACCTCAAGGATCTTGACTAGCATGGATACAGTTTCTCGGGTTTTATCACTTTCGCCTTCCAGACAGCAGCTAAAATCCCTTATTAGCCGAATCCGCTCACCAACACCCACCCTTCCTTTTGCCTTACAACCTCATTCTAGCTTAATATATGCTTTTGCTCTCTTACAACGCCTATTGGGTTTTGTAGATTCTCAAGTACTCGATCATACACAACATTTCCTTCTTGAATGCTCCCCTCAATTCCGCGAAATGCGCTCACCCCGACAACTAGGACGATTGTTAGCCGCCGCGGCCATGTTAAAGCGATCGCTTAATATAGCCATAGCACGCCAATCGGAAGAACGGCATATACGCATTAGCTTTTCGCGATTGAGGATTCACTTCCCGTTTGGCAGTAAACGCGTATTAGGAATTCTAACTATTTTCAATAGTTTTTGCGATCGAGAGGCTTTCGGAAAAAATCATTTTGCAAGGGCCGTGCAGGATATTTTAGGCAACTGTAAACCCTTAAGTCTAGGCTTTGTCCATCAAATTTCCCTTACGGAAGGACATGTCATGACCTATCTCGAATTTGAGAAAGAGGGAGGTTTTACAAATGCCGACATGCAACTTTTACGCTCAAGACTCGCTGGAGAGATTAAAGAACACATTCAACCCCTCGAACCGCGAATTTATTGCCAGAGAAACGAAGAAGAGGTTTATCGAAATGCAATCGTACTGAGTCACGAGCTCAGAACCATCCATGATATCCCACAGGTGATGATCAACTATGAACAATTACAAGCAGATGATTTAGTCTTTTTTGTCCTTCTTGCGCGCCCTCATCTTATGGGCACCTCTTCCCTTGCACAACTATGGCGCTCAAGTTACCCCTCTATATCTTTTGTGAATGAAAGAACAACTTATCTAGGACAATTTTCAAGTGGTGAAAGGAAAGAAGTCAGCATTTTCAAGCTCTTTATTCCGCAAAAAAACTTTCGCTGCAAGAATAGTTCGGTCGATGTCTATGCTGCACGGCGCTTCATTGAACAAGCTCTTAGAGAAATTCTAGGGGATTTTCGCGATTATAATGGCGGTCTCATTCTCAAACAGCATGAAAATCGACAGAAATTCTTGGACTTGGCAGCTACTCCCAAAAGTCGTTTCTTTATGGAGAGCTTTTTTCTCTCGATCCAGCCCCTTGCCATGCAATGCACCCTTTTACCAGAAATTTTGCACCGCTGGCATACCTTAGTCCTTCAAACACTCGCTTTTCCTCTCCAAGAAAGAAGCGCTTTTTCTTTAGCTATTCATGAAGAAGATGGCTGGTTAATTGTCAGCGCGCAAGTATGCGAGGCTTCTGCTCTTCCTAGACTCGAAGAAGCTCTTGGCGAACTTACCTTAGCCTCTTATGAAAAGGCCACATCCTGGATGCAAGAAGACGGAATGCATGTATTTAGCTGCGCGTATCTTACTTATGATGCTGCAGCCCGTAAGGTTTTTCTCGCAAAAATTGAAAAAACTCTACGGTCTTGGGAAGCAAAAATTCTTTCTCGCCAACATCTTCGGATCAATTTCCGTAATATTCCCCACTTACTCGATCCCCGGCTCATACGCAGCGATTCTTCACCCTCTCTTGTGCGAATGCTTTTTGAGGGGCTATTACGAAAAACTCCTTCTGGGGAATTAGAAAAAGCTCTTGCTAAGTCCGTGCATATCTCACCAGATGGGAAAACGTACATTTTCACTCTACGCGAGACACAATGGTCAAACGGTAAACCCCTTCGAGCCATAGACATTGAATATTCGTGGAAAAAAGCCTTAGATCCTAGATCCCAATCTCTCTTTGCTTACACTTTTTACATCATCAAAAATGCGAGGGCGGCTCATCAAGGTCTCGTGACCCCAGACGCTATCGGTGTTCGTGCAGTTGATGATCATACCCTTCATGTAGAGCTTGAAACCCCGGCACCCCATTTTCTCGAATCAACAGCACATTGGACGTACTCCATCATTCCTGCTGAAATTGATCAATCAGATCCAGGTTGGGCCTACGAAGAGGGTCAACGCTACATCTGCAATGGGCCTTTCCTTCTCTATCAGCACCGCCCTGGACAAGCCATTATACTCTCCAAAAATCCCTATTATTGGGATGCTTCCCATGTTAAGCTCGAAAAAATCACTGTCCATACGGTCCAAGATCCCCTTATTGAGAAAGAGATGTTTTTCAAAGGAGAGATCGATCTTCTTTCTCAACCTGTCGGAAATTTGATCGGCGATAAGAAATATGAAATGTTGTCATTCCCCTTCTTTTCTGTTGTTTTTGTAAGGTGCAATACACGACGCTTCCCTTTCAACAATCAGAAAATTCGACATGCTTTCCAAGAAATCCTATGGCATTTTCGAGAAAAACTCGCTAAAGAAAGCGGTCTTGAATGGGAGGGGCCTGCTTACAGCCTATTACCAAGAGAGCTCTCCCTCTATTCACCCCCCTCTCATGAAAACTGCCTCACGGCTGCCATCTCTCTTTTTGAAAAAGGTTTGAGTGAATTAGCTAGCAAGAGGGAAGATCTTCCCCAAATTGATCTCTTTTTTAATACTCCTAATTTGGAAAAGCTCGCTTACGCTGCTGCTGCTGTCTTGCGCAATTCGCTCCACATCTCCTTAGCGGTTCATAAAAACGCTCAAACACCCTATTTCAAAAGACTTGCAGAAGGCCAATATCACTTGAGTATAGGGACATGGGACTCTTGGCTTAACGACCCTGTTTATACTTTGGACTGCTTCAAATACCAAGACGATCCCAACAATACGAGCAATTGGGAAGACCCTTCCTTTATTACTCTTTTAGAACATGCAGCCAATTGCGCAGAATCGGATAAACGTAAATCCATTTTGCAGCAAGCAGAAGCTTTGCTTATTCAGGGAAAACCTATTATTCCTCTTTTCCAGAAAAAAGGGGCCTATAGCAAAAAAAACAACGTTCACGGCATCCATTTGTCGGGCAATAATGAAATCGATCTTAAATGGACGTTTCTCCAATGAAGAAAAAACAATGTGATCGGTTTACTGAAAAAACAAGAAATCGACCTTTTCTCAATTATTCGCTCTGTCTAAAATCCCGAAAAATTAAAATAAAAGCGCTTTATATCTCTCTTTTGTGCGTTATTTCCCTATGTCTTCCCAGTTGTCAGCCCGCAAAAGAAAAATCCAAGGAACAAGGATCTCATCAAAAAATCTCCCTCAGTATTCATACGGATGTAACAGCCCTCGATCCTAGGTTGTCTTTTCTTGCTCCCACACTCCATATATTGCGGATGTTGTTTGAAGGACTTACTCGCTTAGGTCCAGATGGACAACCTATACTTGCTCTTGCAGAATGGTATGAAGTTGCTTCCGATAAAAAGGTATATACCTTTCATTTGCGAAAGAGCGTCTGGTCCAATGGAGAACCTGTTACAGCTCACGATTTTATTTATTCATGGCGAGGCACCCTCTCTCCCTGTAACCCTTCACGAACCAAAGCCGCTTTTTACCCCATCAAAAATGTCGAGGCTTTTAATCAGGGCCGCTGTTCCATCGACGAAATTGGTCTACGAGCTTTAGATGAATCCACATTACAAATTGAGCTCGAATATCCTTACGAATCACTCTTCCAACTTCTCGCCTATCCCGCTTTTTCTCCTCTTCCTCAAAAAATGGATGAGGTGGATAGACACTGGACGAAACAAACAGGAGCCCACTATGTATGTAATGGCCCCTTTTATTTACAAAGTCGCATAGATGGACATGGACTCCAACTATTAAAAAACCCCCACTATTGGGATGCCGCGCATATCCGGCTTGACGAAGTCTCTATTTCGATTATACCTGATATTGCGACGCAAGACGCTCTCTTCCAAAAAGGGGAAATCGATTTTATTGGGTTACCTCTCGCCGATTTACCTGCTGACACAATCACACGCTTAGAACAAGACCGACAACTTAAGCAGATCCCCTCTACAGATATCTTTTGGTGCGCTCTGAATACCCGTCACCCTCTTCTAGCCCATCCTAAAATGCGCCAAGCCTTGGCTATCGCCGTTGACCGTAAGGAAATTGTCAACCACGTCCTGCCTCAAGGGTTTTGTGAAGGACAAAGCATTCTGCCTAGATCTTTATCTCAATTGTGCGAACCTACTTTTGGCGATTGCGATATTGCAAGAGCACAAAAGCTTTATCATGAAGCTCTTAAAGAGACTGATTCTTCGCCTCAGACCTTGACCCTCCTTTATTCTCCCAAAGACCTCACCGAAAAAGTCATTCAAGTGCTTTGTAATCAATGGAAAAAAAATCTGGGCTTAAACATTCATTTGGAAGCAGTAGAGTTAAAAACTCGTCTCTCCCGCATGAAGAGCGGAGCTTTTGAAATTGGAGCCTATACATGGTTCAGCTGGATTCATGACCCCTTGTACACACTACATAACTACCGCTCTAACGCTACCCTCTATAATTACACCGGATGGAGCCACCCCTCTTTTACCCAATTCTTAGATCAATTTCAAACCGCCAATGACACAAAAAAAAGATCCGATCTTATTGAGCACGCTGAACAATTAATGATGAAAGAATTACCACTTATCCCTATTTACAATGGGGCGTTGACCTACGCACACAACCAGTCTTTACAGGGAGTCATTGTTACTCCTTACTATGAATTTGACCTTCGTTGGGCCTACATGTCCAAAATAGAATAAAATTTTCCTTGTTTGGAAAAGTTCCTTTATTTCTCTCCTTCTTGTTACAGACCTCTCCTTATTAACCACTAGCCACAACTAAGATGCAAATAGCATTTTATTATATAAACTATAAAGATTTATGATCTTACAATAATATTAATTACCCAAAATCACATAAATAAGATAATCGTGTTTAATTATAAATTTAAATTAGATTATTATTAAAAATGTATAGGGGGTAATTAAATGGATTCACATCGCCGTTCTCTTCAAGAGGCTATACAGAATGAAGAACGGAAGTTTGAAGAGGCCTACGCATGGCTAGAAACGCACATGCCTCCTAGCTTTTTTACTGAGCTCGATCAAGAAAAAATGATCCTAGTTGCCTATAGTCTCGTCGCCTTTAATTTACAGGACTGTTTTTCTCAAATTCACTTGAAAACAAGTGCCATTATCCTCTGTCTGGATGTCCCCGACGCGGACCTACGTATTTTACAACAATATCGCATGTCCGGTATTCGGGATTATCGCGCATTTGTCTCAGACGCCCCACCGCCTAATAACGAAACTCGCTTACGCGTGGCGACCATTGTTTTTGACGAAGCCAGCGAACACAAAACCTCATTAGAAGAGATATTTCCCCTTCAGAAAAGACAAGAGATCTTTCAACAACTGCAAGAGCGTAACCCCAATTTGACCGAGGAAGAGTTTCTTACTATCATTGAGGTGATTAACCCCTCATTTTTAAAACTCCTTACGCATGAAAGACTCATTGCCTGTCTGGAGATGTACTTCCGCGCAAAATCACGCGACCAGTGTCAATATCTTGTTCGCTACAACGAAGATTGGCAAGAGAAACGCGATACACCTTCTATGCAAATCGTCATGGCCTGGAGAAGTGTCCCCAAACATAATTTTCTCTACAGGTTAGCTAAGGTCATACAGCGTTATAGCTTACGGATGACTCGTGTCAATGCATCTTATGTAGAAGATCCTCATACGAAAAATGACATCATGCTTCTCTCTCTTGGCTTACACGGCAATCATGGCAAAGCCGCATGGGAAGAAGCCAATTTAACCGACTTTCTACAAGAGCTTGTTACGGTCAAGTATTTCGAAGAACTCGAACCTATCGAACATATCTTTGTCGACAGCGGTCTCGTTTCAGGAAATATGGGGAATTTTATCAAAACGATGGTCTATTTCGTCCATCAAGCTCTTGTCCACGCTGACCCCAACATGTATTCCTTTTCCCATATTGAAGAGGGTTTCTGTCGTCATCCAGAACTCACTACGCAGCTTTGCGAAGCCTTTGCTTTTCGATTTCACCCTACGCGTCACGATGAAAAAGAGTTTACAAAGGTCTCATCGCGATTTCTCGAACTTGTCGAAAACATCGATACGGGTAATGAAGTCAATGACAACAGGCGTAAAAATATTTTGCGCCAGGGAATGAACTTCATCCGCTATACATTCAAGACCAATTTTTATCGCAATAACAAATCCGCGTTCTGTTTTCGTCTTGACCCCTCCTACTTGCTAGAACTTCCCTTTGAACGCCAAGATAAATTTCCGGAAATTCCCTATGCGATTTTTTTCATGAAAGGGATGCATTTCATGGGATTTCATATTCGTTTCAAGGATCTTTCGCGGGGAGGGTTGCGCACAGTTTGTCCCGCCAGCACCGAACAGTTCTATAATGAGCGCAATAATGTTTTCGCCGAATGCTATGCACTATCCTACACCCAACAAAAAAAGAACAAAGACATACCTGAAGGTGGGGCTAAAGGAATTATTCTGCTTGCTCCCTATGAAAGTATGCGACCCGAATCGGAGATCTATCGACGCGAATTATTGACAAAAGGAATCGGAGAAAACGAGATACAAGCGAGAATGAATAATTTCGACCAGCAACACAAGCTAGAATTTCTGTATCAAAGCCAAAGAGCCTATATCGAATGCTTCATGACCCTGATCAATTGCCAACCAGATGGAACTCTTAAAGCCAAGGATATGGTCGACTATTACAAAAAACCAGAATATATCTATCTAGGCCCTGATGAGAACGCCCACAATATTATGATTGAATGGATTGCTCAGTATAGTAAGCAAGTGGGATACAAACCGGCGGGAACATTCATTTCCAGTAAACCTAGCGCAGGCATCAATCACAAAGAGTTTGGAGTTACCTCCCTGGGAGTAAATGTCTATCTAGAAGAGACTTTAAAGTTCCTTGATATCGATCCCAATCATCAAGCCTTTACGATCAAAATGACAGGAGGACCGGATGGAGATGTTGCCGGTAATGAACTCCATAACCTGTACAAGATGTACCCCAAAACCGCCAAACTTCTCGCTTTGACCGATGCCTCTGGAACCATTTATGATCCTGAAGGACTTGATCTAGCGATAATCGATGATTTATTCCAAAAAGGAACCACCTTAAACACCTACCCTCCAGAACATCTTCACGATGGGGGCTTTCTACTCGATGTTCGCAAAAAAAGAGATCAAACAGCCTATGCACAGCAGAGTCTTTGTTGGCGCAAGAATGGCGGAAACTTAGAAGAAGATTGGCTGGGTGGCAATGAAATGAACCATCTGTGGCGCCATAATATCTTAAATACCAAAAGCGATATTTTTATTCCTGCCGGAGGACGTCCACGTACGCTCAATGATACCAATTGGAAAGATTTCTTAGATGATTCTGGCAAACCCACTTCTAGAGCCATCATTGAGGGTGCTAATTTATTTTTGACACCTGTCGCAAGGCGCTCCTTAGAAAACCTCGGGACCTTAATTATTAAAGACAGCTCAGCCAATAAAGGCGGAGTGATCTGCTCGTCTTTCGAGGTCTTAGCGGGCCTGGTTATGACTGAAGAAGAATTCTTAAGAGACAAGCCCGAACTTGTGAAGGAAATTCTTCAAATTATTGGAGATAGAGCCAGGGATGAGGCCCGGCTGCTTTTACAAACCTTTCAAGAAACAGGCGAATTCCTTACCTCCCTCTCTGAAACTATTTCCGAAAGAATCAATACCTACACCTATGAACTTCTTAACTATCTGCAACCTATTTCTCTTCCCACAAGTACAGATGACCCTTTAATTATCTGTCTGCTGCACTACTGCCCCCCTCTCTTACGTAAACAATATGTAAAAAGAATTTTGACAGATCTCCCAGATATTCATAAAAAAGCAATCATCGCTTGCTATATAGCACAACGTCTTGTTTATAAACGGGGACTTAACTGGTCTCCCTCACTTGTGGATGTCTTGCCACTTATCGTACAAGACTCCAACATCATTAGTCTTTAATAAATAAACACTTACAAGCAAAATCAGCACTCTTCATCATGGACTGCTAATTTTTCTTGCAAGATCCTGCTACTCTTTGTTATACTTTCCAACATAGAGAGCAAATTTTATGAGAAAGAATTTTAGAAAAAAACCCGCTAGAGACGAAAGAGAACGCCTCGTTCTTTTAGGTCTTGTCGAACTTTTCTTAAGAACAGGCAAACCTGTCGGATCCAACACCCTGCGCGAGCACGGGTTTGATTCTTTAAGCTCTGCAACTATTCGCAATTATTTTTCCAAACTCGAAGAAGCGGGCTTTCTTAAACAGCAACACTCATCGGGTGGAAGGATTCCCACACAGTTCGCTTATAAAGCCTACGCAGATGCCTGTGCCAATGCACGGGCGGACGACCCTGGTTACCAAGAACAAGAACGCCAAAAAATTCGCCAAAAATTAGGTGGCGCGCAAAGAGAAGTAGCTAGCTACCTTCAAGAAGCAGCAGAAAAAATTAGCGAGATGTCACGCTGTGCCGTATTTTTATCGGCTCCACGTTTTGACCAAGACTTCCTACTCGACGCCAAATTCCTGGGCATCGATCACCACCGTATTCTATGCGCTCTCACAACCGACTTCGGTCTTATCCATTCTGAGATCCTCTATACAGAGAAGAAATTAAGCAGCTTTAGTCTCAAACGAATCGAGAACTATTTTCATGCACGGCTGATGAAACAACCACGTCCTGAGCTGACACCCGAAGAAGAGTTGATCGCCGAAAAATTTTATCACGAAATCATGATGCGACGTATCGCACGCTATACAAATTTTAGCGCTGAAGACATTTACAAAACTGGTTTTTCTCAACTTCTCCACTATCCTGATTTCACTGATGCTTCTGTGCTAGCATCAGGTCTTTCTCTCTTTGAAAATACGGAACGCTTGCGGGCTCTTTTACAAGAGTGTTGTAAAAAGCGCCATGTGAGCTGTTGGATTGGAGAAGATCTCGCCAATTTCGTTCCTACTGCAGGGAATTGTAGTGTTATAGCTGCCCCCTATTCTATTGCACAAAATGTTGTAGGATCTCTCGCCTTATTAGGCCCCAATCGCATTCCTTATCGCGAACTTTTTGGACTTATGCAATTAGCTTCTGAAATCATCTCAGAAACCTTGACGAAGAGTCTCTATAAGTTCAAAATTTCCTACCGCGAACCCCAAAAACCTGCTCCCATCCTAATTGGGGAGACACAATGTTTCTTATTAGAAGACAAAAGGAGTTGAACTCTATCTATGACTGAACCAGAAAACGAACAAATTCCAGCAGCATCTCCTGTAGAACCTGTCCAGGAAGAGGATCAAGTTCAAAAGCTTGAAGAAGAAGTGCAAGAGTATAAAGACAAATATTTGCGTCTCTTAGCAGAAATTGAAAATATGAGAAAACGCCTCTCCAAAGAGAAACAAGAGATGACACGCTTTGCCATCGACAATGCTATGGCTGAGCTTTTAGGTCCTCTCGACAATTTAGAGAAAGCGCTCGAATGCGCGGATCGTATGTCTCCGGAAGTAAGTAATTGGGCGATTGGATTTCAAATGATCCTTTCCCAGTTCAAAGAAGTTTTGCAGAACAATGGTGTTAATTCTTATTCCTCGACAGGAACTCTATTTGATCCTCATCTTCACGAGGCTGTTGAGGTAGAAGAGTCGACCGAACAACCCGAAGGAACTATCCTCGAAGAATATGTACGCGGCTATAAGAGCCAGGACCGTGTAATTCGGCCTGCGCGTGTGAAAGTCGCAAAAAAAACAAAATCGTAAGGAGTCATTACATATGTCAGATAAAAAGAAAAAATACATCATCGGGATCGATTTAGGAACTACCAATTCTTGCGTAGCTGTCATGGAAGGAGGAACTCCTAAAGTGATTGCAAACGCTGAAGGCGCCAGAACTACACCCTCTGTTGTTTGCTATAAAGGTGGCGAACGCCTTGTCGGTATTCCCGCTAAACGGCAAGCAGTTACAAATCCTGAGAAAACTGTTTTCTCTGCTAAGCGTTTTATAGGAAGAAAATTTTCTGAAGTGCAGTCAGAAATCCAACACGTTCCTTACAAAGTCGTAGCTAACGGCAATGGCGATGCGGTTTTTGAAGTGGATGGTAAACTGCTGACACCGGAAGAAGTAGGGGCTCAAGTCCTCATCAAAATGAAAGAAACTGCCGAAGCCTATCTTGGTGAAACTATCACAGAAGCGGTAATTACTGTACCCGCTTACTTCAACGATTCACAACGTCAATCGACTAAAGATGCAGGCCGTATTGCAGGACTGGATGTAAAACGTATTATCCCCGAACCGACTGCTGCAGCTCTGGCTTATGGCCTTGACAAAGGAAGCGATAAGAAGATTGCTGTATTCGATCTTGGTGGTGGTACATTCGATATTTCGATTCTTGAAATTGGCGATGGAGTGTTCGAGGTACTTTCGACCAATGGTGATACGCATCTAGGTGGCGATGACTTCGATAATGCCATCTTGCGCTGGTTACTCGATGAGTTTAAAAAAGAGCATGGCATTGATCTCAGCAAAGACAAAATGGCCCTCCAGAGATTACGTGATGCAGCAGAAAAGGCGAAAATTGAACTGTCAGGGACACAATCGACAGAAATCAATCAACCCTTCATCACGATGGATAATAGTGGTCCTAAGCATTTGCAAATCTCGTTAACGAGAGCTAAAATGGAATCCCTTGTCCATGACCTCATCGAACGCTGCGAAGAACCTTGTGTGAAGGCCCTTAAAGATTCTGGTCTCACTAGAGACAAGATCGACGAGGTAATTCTTGTTGGCGGTATGTCACGCATGCCATCTGTCGAACGCAAAGTAAAAGATATTTTCGGTAAAGAACCTCATAAAGGTGTAAACCCTGATGAAGTTGTTTCTGTGGGCGCCGCTATTCAAGGTGGCGTGTTAAGTGGAGAGGTCAAAGATGTACTTCTGCTCGATGTTATTCCTCTTACATTGGGTATCGAAACGTTAGGTGGTGTTCTGACTCCTCTCGTTGAGAGAAATACGACAATCCCCACACAAAAGAAACAAATTTTCTCTACCGCAGCGGATAATCAGCCAGCTGTGACCATTACAGTCTTGCAAGGTGAGAGAAAAATGGCGAAGGATAACAAAAAAATCGGGCAATTCGATTTGACCGACATTCCACCAGCTCCTCGTGGCATGCCACAAATTGAGGTTGCTTTCGATATTGATGCCAACGGCATTCTCAACGTATCGGCTAAAGACCTTCAGTCAGGCAAAGAGCAGAAGATTCGCATCGAAGCTAAATCAGGCTTAAGCGATCAAGAAGTCAAGCGTATGTTGAAAGACGCAGAAGAACATACGGAAGATGATCGTCTTCGCAAGGAAGAAGCAGAAACACGCAACGAGGGTGATTCTCTCGTCTTCCGCGCCCAAAAATCCTTGGACGAATATAAAGATAAGTTACCTGCGAATATTGTTACCGAGATTCAAAGCAAGATTGATGGTGTGAAAAAAGCCCTCGAAGGCACCAATACAGCTGCGATTAAAACAGCGACTGAAGAACTCAATTTGCATATGCAAAAAATCGGTGAAACCATGCAACAGCATGCACAAGCTGCAGGGTCTAATGCAGCTGGTCCGCAACAAACCTCAAAAAATGAGGAAAACATCGAAGAAGCAGAAGTTGAGGTTATCGAAGACGACAAGAAATAATTCAACTGCACGGTACAAATCTAGAGGGCGTATCAAAAGTAAATTTATCTCGATTTTCTGAGATATACCCTCTTAAAGAAATACTGGTGTGTAGATACCAAAGACATTCTCTATATTTTCCGCTCTGCTAAAGCCTTTCAATGGTTTACAGAGCGGAAAATATTCCCTCTAAGATCGATAAAAATCACTCAAGAGTTTGAATAGGCATTTTTCCTTTAGGTTGAAGAAGGCCTAAGCAAAGATCTGCAGCAGCTTCTTGCATTTCTTCAATATCTTCATAGGCAAGCACAAGCGTATCTGCCCATAAAGAGATGTGAGGAATTGAATAGGGAGCACCAAAAATAATAGCTATGATTTCTTTCCCCTCTTTTTTCCATCGCTTGAACCTATCTTCCGCTTGCTTCTGTTGCGCTTCTGTTCGCAGATCACCACAGGTAATAAGAACGCGAGACGAGTCAGTGATAACTTTCACACCACGCTTCTCCAGACGCTCTTTAAAACCGCTGTTTTGGTCATCCACGATAAGATTATCTACCGGAAAATGATCTCCCTTCACCAGCTTTACTAGAGTAATCGCTTCGCGACAAAGGGTTCTTGCAAGCTTCTTAACTGCTGTACTGTTAAAAGATTCAAGGACGAATGAAGAAGGCCCTCTCTTAACGTGAAGCCCCAACTTTTCCTTCGCATTCAAAATCTTTTGGACTCGCCTATCTATTTCTGTCTCTAGAATTTCACCTTCAAGAACAGCGTCTCGTAAGGATATGAAGGCCTGGGGAATAAGTCTTTCTAAGATATCATCTATACGAGGAGCAATGTGATCACCATAAAGAAAAAGATCATGCCCTGCTGCGAAAGCTCTTTTGATGATTTCTTTTGCAGAAAAATTAACTGCAAGACCTTCCATGTTGAGTGCATCCGTTATAAGAAGGCCATTGAATTTCATCTGTTCTTGAAGACATTTTGTCATCCACTGAAAAGATAAGGTAGCTGGCCCTGTATCCAAAGCGGATGCAATAATATGCGCACTCATAACTGCACTAACACCTCCATCGATCAGCATCCGAAAAGGGATTAATTCGACATTTTGGAGTTCTGCAAAAGAGTTGGTGATGGTGGGAAGGGCAACGTGTGAGTCCGTCATCGTATTACCATGCCCGGGAAAGTGTTTAGCGCAGCTTAGTATTCCACTCTCGTGTAACCCCTTCATAAATCTTACTCCACGCTCCCCTACTTGAACGGGATCATCGCCAAATGAACGCATACGAATGACGGGATTTTGGGGGTTAATATTGACATCGAGAACAGGAGCAAGATTCATGTGCGCGCCAAGGGCGAGTAGCTGGCGACCAATCTCGCTCCCCATTTGTTCAATCAGAGAAAGATCTTGAACTGCGCCAAGAGTCATAAAGCGTGGCAAAGGGAGAGCATCGGAAGCGCGCATGGCAAGGCCCCATTCTGCATCTGCTACAACAAGCAGCGGATAGGTAGCTTTCGCCTGCGCTTCTTGAATAGATGTAAATTCTTGTTCAAGGGTTCCTTGCTTAAAGATTATACCTCCGACTTTATAAGTTTCTAAAGCGCGGAGAATATCTTCCTTATGCCGCTCGTCCTGGCGCAAAGGACAAACAGGTATGATGAGAAGTTGTCCTATTTTTTCCTCTAAGGACATTTGCTGAAGAGTTTTATCTGCCCATTCACCAGCTAATGCACTAAGTGCGCAGCTTAAAAAAACACCTAAAAAGGCTAAAGGATACATAAGAGACCTTCCCCAAATTTAATTGGGGACAGTCTATAAGAAAAATCCTTTAATCAGCCGCATAATATCGTTGTAGGTCGTAAAGAGTAACAAGGCGACGAGCAGTATAATGAAAGGAATAATCATTCTTTCCATTGTACGTGCTTTAATGGGTTTTTTTGTTACAGATTCCCATAATGCAAAACAGATGTGACCCCCATCTAGAACAGGTAAAGGGAGCAAGTTAAAAATCCCTAAATTCAAGCTGATAACACCCATCCAAAAGAGTGCTTCTTTAATACCTTTATCCCAACTAGAATGCATAACTTGGACAATTCCCACAGGACCTTGCATCGCTTTTGGAGTGAGAACACCCGTAAAAAGTGCTTTCATAGTTTGTCCGACTTGATCTACAACATCACCAAAAAGCACAAAGGGTTGCGGATTATAACGAACCTGTAAATCCTGTAAGGTAACGCCTAAACGGAGTACTTTTTGCTGTTGCTCAAATAATTTCATCCGAGCTTCACGCTGATCGGGATCCTCAATTTTTTCAATTTGTGCGCGCATCTCATCTTGATCGTTCATCCATTTAGATTTGCCTGCAGACTGAGGGAACTCATAAATAGCTTTAGGGGTTACAGGGCGCAAAAAGTGCAGATCACCACTACTGGGAAGAAGTTGTTCGGACCCTATAGACCCGACCATTGCATGGAGTGCATTCCAATCGATATCTCTTGTAAAGGTTCCATTCGCAACTTTCCACGAGAGACTTTTTGGTATAGGCTGGCGCGATACAATGATTTGTATGTGCCTTTCTTGTAATGAACGTAAAGTGTCATAGGCATCGGAGACTCTTTGACCGTCAACAGCGAGAATTTTATCTCCAGGCAGTAGAGGCTTTTCAATCGTTGAAGGGCATCTTCCTTGTGCAGATAAAAAAGCTGTACAATGCTGAGAATATTCATCCACATAAGGAATAGTGCTTTCAACCATACCCTCATGGGTAAGAATATAAGGCACGAAATAAATTTCTGAGACTTTAGGGGTTAAACCTGTTTCAGTGCGCCAATCATCTAGTTCTGCTTTCTGAATCTCTGTCATCTGCAAATCACGTGTGCGAAGGCGCGGTACGCGTGAGAGAAAGGTTGTATTTCCGCGCTGCACGGTCAGCAATACGCGGGGCTGATTGATCAGTGCAGTTAGCTGTTGTAGAGAAAAGACAATTTGCCCATCTATCCAGACAATTCTATCGCCATACTGAATTCCACTATTGGCCATCGGCAATCCGGGCTCGAGCGGGTTATTGCCTCCATTCGGAAATTTATCATATAAAAGAAAATTAGCTGGAGCTAGCGCTTGGACTTCTGCAACACGCTGCATGGTCGAAAGCTCTTTTTTACCTTCATCCAATTGGACGGAAAAGGGCTTCTTTTCCCCAGAAAAATAATCAATTTTTGCACCTTCAATCGTCAGAGGATTGCCATTTAAAACGGCCGCATAAAGCAGATCCCCGAAACCTTCTAAAGCTTTATGATCAACTTTTGTGACTTGATCACCTGGTCGAATACCTTCAGCATAAGGTTCAGAAGTAGGATCAACCCAACCTATAAACTGTGTAAATTCAGCAAAAGGTTTGTCCCGACCCCCTGTCAACCAAATCAAACTAAACATGATGAGAGCAAAAACAACATTCACTAAAGGACCCATTAGGGCGACCTTTATGCGGTCCTTGGGTTTCTTACCAAAGAAGCCATCAGGAATTTGATGGGGCTCCAAGGAGCCTTTTTTTTCCATTCCTGCAATTTTGACATAACCACCAAAAGGGAGTAAGCAAAGTTGCCATTTGACTCCATCTCGTTCCCATACATAGAGGGGCTTACCAAAGCCTATGGAAAATGCCTCGACTTTCATCCCTACTCTTTTTGCCATGAAGTAGTGGCCGAGTTCATGGATAAAAATCAGAAATCCTAAGCCGATTAAAGCAAGAATAACGTAGATGATGCTTTCCATTATGTATCCTTAATTAATGTTGACGACTTTCAAATTTCAGGAATTTTATGCTAATGGGCGAAGGGCAGACCAAGGTAAAACCCATCTTAAATGATAAATCTCCCGAAGAAATGATGAAGTCACTCCTATAAATATAAGTAGTAATTCATTCGTTTGAAGTACAATAGCATGGAAACATTATCTTGTAAAAGAAGTCTCCAGTTATGAGGGTGAGAAGGAATATTTTTTTTACAGAAAAAATTCTTATATCCTACCTCAAGAGAAGTTTTCGCTATATACCAATACCTACTACCAAATCGCCGTTTATTCACTGACTTGCGTAATCGATAAAAAACTAATTATAAACCCCTTTCTTCGCAAAACGCTTGGCCATATGAATAGATCCACTAACCACAATAAATAAAAGCGCAATGATAACAACAGCCAAACCCGATGTTGAAAGCGCCATTTGATAAACTGTTAAAAGATGACGTGTCAGAGCGACAGCTATAAAAGAAGAGAGACAGGAGAAAATAATAGAGTATCCCAAAACCGCAGAAAGACGATGCGATATTAACTGCGCTGTGAGAGCGGGTCCTGTTAAATAAGCGAGTACGAGAAGTACACCAACTGCGCGAAAGGAAGCGATAACTGTAGCCGCAGTCAGAAGAATGAATAAGGCATCGACAAGTTGATAAGGCAAACCTATCGTCCTGGCAAAGGCGAGATCAAATGAAGTAATTTTTAAAACACGGTAGAGCAAGAAAATGGCGACGAAATCAAAAGCTGCTACGCTCCAAGTAAGCGCAACGTCATCTCGGTGAAGAGCGTCTATATTGCCCATTACTACTTCAACACCAATATGACTATCCCGCGTAAAAAGAGTTAAGCTTACAAGACCAAGAGCAAAAAGCACGGTAAAAACAAGTCCAATCCCGGCCCCTTCCTCAAGGCGCGCTTTTTTAGTAACAAGTCGAGTAAGCCAGGCGGTTAAAAGTGCAGAAATTAATGACGCTAAAAGCAGTAGGGGTAATGAAAGTGCATAGGTCTCACTCGCATTCTCTCTTAAAAAAAATAACCAAAACGCCTGAGCTCCAACAATCCCTAAAAGAATAGTATGGGAGAGAGAATTCGCGAGCATGGCCATTTTTCGCAAAACAAGAAAATTGCCAATTAGACAGCACCCAACACTTACTGCTAGAAGCACAAGTAATTGAATTTCATCAGTAGCCAGCTCTTGTGTTTGCCCCTTTATCATAAGGAAAAGACGTTGCACAAACGTAATAAAAAATTGACTGAAATCTTTCCCCCAATAGGGATTAAGGGCCGCTACCATGTCGCCTCCCTTCTAGTCGGGATAGGTTGTCGATGCGGATCGTAATCTAAATCACCTAGAAGCTTTTCAAGTTCTCTCTCAAGTTCTGGCGACATGACATGTTCGAGCTCTTCTGCGCTACGGTGAACTCTATCGACTCCCTGACTTAAATATTTCACAAGATAGACTTCCCACAAACGATGTAGTCGAACGATGTGACAGGCATGAGCCCATCCCTTGTCGCTTAGAGAATAAAGCCCTCCAACCTCTTTTGTTAGAAGTCCCGCACGGATCAGGTCATGCAAAACTACTCTGTGCATGGACTGATTATGCTCGCAAATCATTCTTATTTCTTTTCGAGTGATGAAATATCTCTTTCCTTTTCTCCATAACGCTTTAAGGAAATGCTCTTTTGCCATCCTTCTACGAAAACGCGCCATGCGCATGTAACGCGCTAAAATACCTGAAGGTGCAAGAAAAATAGAAATCACCGCTAATGCCGCTGCGAATAGCAATATAAGTGGGCCAGTCGGTAAAGAAAATTTCCACCCAGGATAGTGGAGCGCAATGATTTTTGCGCCTTCTACCGATAGTACATTACCGAAATAGGAAGAAAACACTCCAAATAGTGCAGCCAGAAGCAGGCATAACCACAGGCGGTTTGTCCATGCGCGGGCTGCAATCGCTGGGGCAATCAGCATACCCGCCATCAGAACCACCCCAACACTCCTCATGCCGATCACAATAGCGAGGATTAAAAGTCCAGAAACCACGAGATCGATAAATGTCGTTTTCAAACCGACAATATTAGCAAATTGCCTATCGAATAAAACTGCTTGGATAGGGTGGTAAAGAAGAACAATAATAGAGACCGTTAGGATTGCAAGACACGTATAGAGGATGAGCATGGCATCGGTCATTGTGGCTACTTGCCCATACAAGAAAAGAAGGGCCTGTTTGTAGAGAACAACATGTGTCGATTGAATTTTGCTAGCGAACAGAACTCCCAATCCAAAAAAAACGGCTAGCGTGAAGCAGAGGGCAGCATCACTTTTAATACGCATTCTCTTTTTAAGAAAAGAGACGGCCCAATTACCCGCTATGCAGCCAACAGCAGCACTTGCCATAACAAATAAATTAAAATATTCGCCAACAGTGAATAAGGATGTTAAGGCAGCTCCAAGAATGATCCCAGGAAAAGCGGTGTGCGAAAGGACCTCTCCAATAAGAGATTGCTTTTTCAAAAGCATAAGCATCCCCACAAGCGAAGAGGCAAACCCTATTAATATACAGCCTATAGTGGGAGCTCGCAAAACGGGGTCAGTGAAATACACTAGCCAATCGATAGTCATTGGGGTAATCCAGACTGGTAGAGCTTAAGACGTGCAGCTTCATTCAGTAAAGCGTAGTTTGATCCATAAGCACGCGTAATTGTTTCTGCATTAAATATCGAGGCAGTAGGACCTGATGCAATTAAACATGTATTCAAGACTACTACCCAATCAAAATATCGTTCCACAGTTGCCAAGTCATGATGCACAATAATGAGAGTCTTTTTTTCTTTTTGCAACTCTTGAAGTAGCAGTAAAATTTCTTGCTCGGTTACAGCATCTATACCTGCAAAAGGCTCATCCATAAAATAGATTTCAGCATCTTGCATGAGAGCACGAGCTAAAAAAACCCGTTGCTGTTGTCCGCCAGAAAGTTGCGAAATTTGTCTCTGTGCATAAGGAAGCATGCCTACTTTTTGTAGCATTTCCATTGCACGCTCTCGGTCATGTTTTCGTGGCCAACAAAGCCAAGGAAGGCGTCCATAGCATCCCATTAAAACAACATCGACAACGGTAATTGGGAAATCCCAATCGATCTCTCCCCTCTGAGGAATATAGGCGATCTTACAGCGGACATTCTTTAATGAATTTTCTAAAATACGTACAACACCCGAAGTGGGGTGAACAAGACCTAATAATACTTTTAGAAGAGTGCTTTTGCCAGCTCCGTTGGGGCCGACAACTGCGGCCATATGACCACCGATGGGAATATGGAAATTAATATCCCAAAGTACAGGAGCCTTTTGATAATTGACCGTCAAATGGCTAACTTCTATGACCGTCGGCTGCGGGTTAGTCATAATGAAATTACTCCTGCATGAGAGAGTTTTATAAGTTTTTTATCAATTTTCTGGATTTTTCCATGCCTCTACCATTACCCGCATATTATGATGCATCATTCCTAAATAGGTTCCTGCTTCTGTCTCTTTTCCCCCCATTGCATCACTATGCAGATTCATCGAGGCTATCTGGACAGGCCACCCTTTTGCTGTACTAGCTTCCACAATTTTGCGCAATGCGTCACGACTGATATTCGATTCAGAAAATACAGTGTTCACTCGATGCGCCACTAAATAGGCCAGGACAGCTTGGATATCAGCCGGACTAATTTGGGCATCAGGTGCAAGTCCTTCAGGAGCGATGTAGCGTGTCTTCCAGTCGCCTTCTTCATGTCCCGAATTTTCATTTAAATAAGCACGGGTGAAGTAATGAAAAGAATCATGGCTTGTTACTAAAAACCGTTTCTCTTGTGGAATGGCTTGTAGTGATGCTGCAATCTCTTTATGAACCGCGAGCATCCGTTCTTTGAGATTTTCTCCGTTTGCACGGAACATCTCACCATCTTTAGGAGAAAGATCTGTCAATGCTTGCACGATAGGATCGATAGTCTTGACCCACAAAGAAATATCCATCCATAAGTGAGGATCAACTTGTCCACCATGCGTAAGAATTTTCTCAGGAAAATTGTGGCGAACAGCTTCAGCTACAGCAATAGCGTTAGGGTGTTTTTGCATACGATAGGAGAGGCTTGCTCCATGCTCTAATCCAAGTCCGTTATAAAAAATTACTTGGGCGAAATCCATTTTTTCATCATCACCTTTAACGAGCTCATAACTATGAGGATCAATCTCTCCATAGATTAATGTCATCCGGTCCACGCGGTCTTTTCCGATCTCTGCCACCACATCATCAATCATACGGACAGTACTGAGAACTTTAATTTTACCATTCTCTTGCATCCATGCTGATGAACCTTCTTTCGTTTTCTCAGCAGAAGATTGGAGAGAAGATTGCGAACACGCTCCTATCACTAAAACACACAAGCCCAGTAAAATCTTATTCAGAATCCGCATGACAATCTCCCCCATTCCTTTAACATAGCAAACGTGTAGACACCTCGAGAGCATCCATCAGTAAATTCGACGCACATAGCGTATCTTCCCACATTGTAAATCCGGACAGCTTGCACCTCAGGGTTTATAGAGGAAACAAAAGAAGGTCTTTTTGCATCACCACAACGAATGCACGGGCAATTTTTTTGAAGATCGGCCAATTTATAGTCATATATTGTTCCATCGCCCCATTCGATTGTGAATGTAGATTTATCTTTTTGGATGATACTGCGAATTAACATAGCCAGATCAAAGCTCATTGCCAGACCAATTCAAAGTTTTTTAGGTATTGTCCTTCCATCTGTTCTAACCAAGCCAGGTGCTGAAGAAGCTTATGGCTTACCTGGTCTAAAACTTGCGCAGCATTACAAGAGGGATGACAAGCAAATATATCGTCCCCTCTATCGGCAGCTTGCGCTAAACGAGGCTCGATGGGGATTTCACCTAAAAACGGAATACCCGTTTCTTCACACAATCGATGACCGCCTCCTTCCCCAAAGAGAAACATCTTCTCCCGATCTGGGCTCTCCTGCCAATAACTCATATTTTCTACCACACCCAAAATAGGAAGCTGCATTTTGTCACACATGTGAATCGCCTTGCGCACATCCAATAAAGAAATCTCTTGCGGTGTAGTAACTACGACCATTCCATTCAAACGAATTTCTTGAGCAATCGTCAGGTGAATATCTCCTGTCCCAGGAGGGAAATCTATCAATAGAAGATCGAGTTCACCCCATTCTACTTTATGAAGAAATTGCCCTATTAAACCATTAGCAAAAGGAGCCCTTACTGCCGTCGAGGTGTCTCCCTCACAAAAAAAAGCCATCGAAATCATTTTGATCCCTGACGAGACAGCAGGAATAATATGACCCGGAGATGAAGGGCTTTCTTTAGGCGGTATTTCTTCAGGTAACATATGACGTAACGAGGGACCATAAATATCGGCATCGATAATTCCAACCCGAAACCCTTGTTTAGATGCTGCTCTTGCAAGGTTGACGGCAACAGTGGATTTCCCTACTCCGCCCTTACCTGCAACAACCCCAAGAACAAAACGGGTGTGAAGCAAATTTTTTGTAGTTTCATTATCCATATTACCTACAGCCCTAATGGAGAAGATTTTATAAGATTCTCTTACTTTTGCCTATGTCTTTCTCAAAGATGGGGTCTAAAAAAAATTTTTTATCGATTTCGTATTTTTTTTTACTGAGGCACGTCAATTTTGATTCAAATTTTATATTCATAACCAATTTGCCTTAGAAATTAGTTGAATGTAGAAAAATGATGGAAATTTGATTTAAGTAGTATCCTTCCCTAACGCCAATCTTTTTATCCATTTTACAAGTTCTTGTAGGATTCCCCAAAAATTTGAGCAGAGAAGTAGGCGAAGCATCTGACAAATAGAATTTAGAAATTTAATTTTTAAAAAAGAAATTCAAAAGTTTAAATTTGTTCCCATCCGACAATTGTCAGCCAACTAAAGGAAGAATCAAAATTATTAGACAGGTAAATTGTAAATTTTGTAGTTGGCTTTAGGTATATTTGCGCCAATCAAGAATTAAGAATAACCGCTAACATTTCAAAATTACTTCAAATCAAAATCCATCAAATAGACGAATTTTCTTGTGAAATCAGCTCTAGCTTCAAAGCAATTAGTACGTAAATTCTAATAAAATTCATAATCGCTTGCATGAAATACAGTTCTTCTTTTAAACTCCGAAATTGTGTAAAACGCTAAAGTGATTATAAACTTGACTTTCATTTTTATGAGGCAACAAAACTAAAACGCTAGAAATTCAAGTATGTAAATTTAACGTTTCTAGAAATAAAAATAAGAGATTATCGAAGAAATCTATTCTTCTTCTGAACAACAGTTGGAATATTAACTAACAAATGCACGAGGACACTATGCATAACATGAACAAAAATGAAACATTAGAGCCAACCATGAAAAGTATGAAAGAAATAGAAGATGTTATTTCAAGGGCTATTAGAAAAGTAAATGGAAGAAAAGAAAACGATCTTTGCCGTTACATCCCCATGACTTCTGGCGGCTATATGCACCATTTCACTCTTCGCAAAATGAAAAGCAAACAACCTTCTGAACTTGGCTCTTTAATAGAAAAATTTATTATCCAACCTGATCGTCCTGGAACTGTTGCTCCTAAACAAAGAGCTGCACGTGGATCACGTAAACGTCGCGATCAATATTCTTTTACACGCAGTCAATTAGAAAGAATGCTTAACTTCGCAAAGCTTGCTGGCGATAAAGAAATGATTGCCATTTTAAGTCCTAAAAAATCTATTGCACATTGCAAACGTGAGTTAATCGCTTCAATCCGTCACGGCAAAGCAGATCAAGACTTATGGGCTTCTTATGTTGAGGCACTCAACGCTCAACAATCTATTGCTAATTACGCTAACGAAACAGCTGCTTTAAAGCCTTAACGCAAAAATAGTTTTAGAGATTGTCCTTAAACTAAGCTCAATCGACTATTTATCAACAAAGTATTGCTGTTTGTTCACAGCAATACTTTGTTATTATCAATTTTTAACATTCAAAACCCTCTCCAATTTCAATTAACATTTTACAAAAAAAATAAGGACGCATTTTACTTATAATTGTAATTTTGATCGGAAATTAGTGGGTTTTTTGAAGGTTTTAAATACAAGACTGCGATCGTTATTATCAATACAACTGATTCCCACGTTTAAAGAATATTCCTCTTGTCTTTTAACGAATAGCTGATAAAATACTCTTTCTAGCGGGCTCCTCTGCACGAACCGCGTACAATTATTTTTTTGTTGTTAATTCTAAAGGAAACCAAACATGTCACAAACAAAACAAGCAGAATTTGGGAAATGGAGGTCATTTTTTTGGCCCGTCCATGCATACGAGCTGAAAAAGCTTATCCCCATGCTCATGCTTTTCTTTTTCATCAACTTCAACTACACCATTCTGCGAGATACTAAAGACACGCTGATCGTCACAGCACCAGGTTCAGGTGCGGAAGCCATTCCTTTCTTAAAGGTCTGGGGTGTCTTGCCGATGGCAGTTTTGTTCATGATTATTTATGCCAAGCTCAGCAACTCATTTTCGAAGCAAAAAGTTTTCTACACACTGATTTCTTCTTTCTTGGCCTTTTTCGCTCTTTTTGTATTAGTCCTTTATCCTTGCCGCGATGCCCTTCACCCCACAGATCTTGCTGACCGTTTACAAGCAGCATTACCTGCTGGTTTTGCTGGATTAGTGGCTATTTTTAGAAATTGGACCTATGCATTGTTTTACGTAATGTCTGAATTGTGGGGAAGCGTCGCTACATCTCTTCTCTTCTGGGGATTTGCGAACGATATTACACGTGTTTCCGAATCCAAGCGCTTCTATGCCATGTTCGGTCTTGGAGCTAACTTGGCTATGCTCGTATCAGGTCCCGCTATCGTTTTCTTCTCGGACGTAAGATCCTTTCTTCCTGCTGGAGTTGATCCATGGCAATATTCTCTTAACTATATGATGCTAGCAGTTATCGTATCGGGACTTTTGATCATAAGCATCTATTATTGGATCAATAAAAACGTCTTAACTGATAGCCGCTTCTTCGATCCAGCTGAAACTAAAAAAGCTAAAAAAGAGAAGCCAAAACTCTCTCTCAAAGAAAGCTTTGCCTATCTTTTCAAATCTAAATATGTACTCTGTTTAGCGATTCTCGTTATTTCTTATGGTATTGCTATACAACTCGTTGAAGTAACCTGGAAAGGTCAGCTCAAACTCCAGTACCCAAATCCGAATGATTACAGTACATTCATGGGCTACTTCTCTACTGCGACAGGATTAACAACTATCTTTATGATGTTGTTCATCGGTGGAAATGTTATTCGTAAATTTGGATGGACATTCGGCGCTCTTGTAACGCCTGTTGTTCTCTTAGTTACTGGTGTCGGATTCTTTAGCTTCGTCATCTTCCGCGACAATCTGTCCGGTTTTGTGGCTATGATGGGCACTTCCCCCTTAATGCTCGCGGTTATCTTTGGTATGGTACAAAATATTATGAGTAAGTCTGCTAAGTACTCTCTCTTTGACCCAACCAAAGAAATGGCTTATATCCCTCTTGACCAAGAGATTAAAGTCAAAGGTAAAGCAGCTATCGACGTTGTAGGAGCGCGCTTCGGTAAATCAGGTGGCGCTATCATCAACCAAGGCTTAATCGTAGCTCTTGGATCTTTAACCTTAATTACTCCTTACGTCGCTGCTATTTTGTTTGCGATCATTTTTGCTTGGCTCTTTGCAGGGCGTTCTCTTGGTAAGCAATTTGCCAGATTGACAAGTGATAAAGATCCACAAGCAAAACCTGTAGAAGAGAAGGCGTCTTCTTCTTCTGAAACAGCCTCAGTGAAAATTACGACCTAATTTTTGTTGAAATAGCTGTACAATAAAAGATCCCACTGAAAATTCAGTGGGATCTTTTTTTTATTCCTGATTACGCCCCTGTTTAACAATCACGCCTTCTGTTAATCTTTCATCTTATCTACCTTGAGACAATTCAGATGTCCTATAATCCTAAAAATATTCGCAATTTTTCTATTATCGCCCATATCGATCACGGCAAGTCTACAATTGCTGACCGCCTTTTGGAATTAACAAAGACAATCGCTGCACGCGATATGCAGGAACAAGTTCTCGATGCTATGGATTTAGAACGTGAGCGCGGTATTACAATAAAAGCTCATCCTGTAACCATGATATACCAAGCAGATGATGGCGAAATTTATACGATCAATTTTATCGACACACCGGGCCATGTCGATTTTTCCTATGAAGTTTCACGTTCGTTAGCTGCTTGTGAAGGCGCCCTGCTCGTTGTGGATGCTGTGCAAGGTGTTCAAGCACAAAGCCTCGCTAATGTTCATTTGGCTCTTGATCGCAACTTAGAAATTGTGCCTGTAATCAACAAAATTGATCTTCCCTCCGCAGATCCAGAAGGAGTCAAGCAACAGATAGAAGATGTAATTGGCCTGGACACCTCTAATACAGTTAGTTGCTCAGCGAAATCAGGTATTGGAATTAAAGATATTCTCGAACAGATTCTTCTTTTAGTCCCAGCTCCCACCTTACTAAATGATGACATTCTGCGCGCTCTTGTCTTTGATTCACACTATGATCCCTATAGGGGTGTCATGGTGTACGTCCGTGTTATCAGTGGTGAGATAACGAAAAAGACTCCCATCAAATTCATGGTGACCGAAAAAACGTTTGAGGTTTTGGAAGTGGGTATCTTTTCACCTCATGAGACGCCTGTTGAATCGCTCCGCCCAGGAGAAGTAGGCTATGTTGTCGCCAATATCAAAAAAACATCGGACGTGAAAATCGGCGATACTGTTACCCATGCAAAAAATCCAGCTGGAGAGCCATTACCAGGATTTCGTGCAATCAGTCCTGTAGTCTTTGCCGGTATTTATCCAGTAGACTCTTCCGATTTTGAAGCTGTACGCGACGCTCTTGTCAAATTACAACTCAATGATTCGGCTCTGTATGTGGAACAGGAGAGTAGTCTCGCCTTAGGATTTGGTTTTCGTTGTGGCTTTCTCGGTCTTCTCCATCTGGAAATTGTCTTTGAGAGACTCCAAAGAGAATTTGATTTAGATATCATTACTACCGCTCCAAGTGTTGTCTATAAGTTTACCCTTGGCGATGGCACGACTCAAGATATAGACAATGTTGCTCACTACCCTGATCCAGCCCAAATCGATTCAGTCGAAGAACCATGGGTGATTTGTCACATCATGTCTCCTTCTGAATATTTAGGAGCCCTCATGAGCTTAGGCATGGAAAAGCGTGGTGAACTGACAAAGACCGAAACGCTTGATTCTAAACGTCTCATTCTAACGTATCGTTTCCCTCTAAATGAAATCATTACCGACTTCAATGATAAGTTAAAGTCCATTACACGTGGTTACGCTTCCTTTGATTATGAGTTTGAGAAATATGAAGCTGGAGATATTATTAAGCTCGAAATCAAAGTAAACGAAGAACCAGTCGATGCTTTCTCTTGCTTAGTCCACCGCAGCAAAGCAGAAAGCAAAGGTCGAGCTATTTGCGCAAAACTTCTCGATGTTATACCCATGCAGCAATTTAAAGTTCCTATTCAAGCTGCAGTTGGAGGTAAGATTATTGCACGAGAGACCATAAGAGCCATTACAAAGAATGTCACTGCAAAATGCTATGGCGGTGATATTACACGTAAACGCAAGCTTTGGGAAAAACAGAAAAAGGGCAAAAAGAAGATGAAGGAAATTGGTAAAGTCAATATTCCCCAATCAGCCTTTATGGAAGTACTTAAAGCTGATGGCGGCTAAAAAAATACTTCGTTGACAATTCTAACAACTTTTAGTAAAAAATAATTCTTTAATCTTAATGAATATTTTTTTTGAAAGTCATTATTAATTCTATTTTTTTAACTATATTATTTTAAAAATAAGCAAAATTTGCGATTATTAGTTAATTTATTATATAATAGTAATAAAAAAAACATATCTTATGTCTATATCATTGCCCTTGGCTAGCCCAACTCATCTGACAATTAAATTCGAGATAGAACAAGCTAGAAGTTTAATTTGCAAAATTCAAAATGAATATCACAAAACGGATATAGCGACTCGCTCTATCGCGCTCGATACAATCGACTCTCTTTTAGCAAGTGCAAAAAAAAACCTTAATCTTGCCCATATAACTGATGAAACAATATGTGATGATTTGCGTTACGCAACCAATTCTTATAAAATAATTATTTTATTTCAGCAGCTAGAAATGGGGAAAGTTCATACACCAGCTTCTCCCTCTCTGCCTCATAGTTCATCATCATCATCTCCTCCTGAGGCAGCTTCTCCCTCTCTGCCTCATAGTTCATCATCATCATCTCCTCCTGAGGCAGCTTCTCCCTCTCCACCTCATAGTTCATCATCATCATCTCCCCCTGTATCGGCTTTGCCCTCTGTTTCACCATCTTCTTCTTCATCTATGCCCATGCCTACCCCTACCCTATCTGCTCCCGGAACAGCCATTAGAAGAGAAGAATCCAAAACTCCTTTTTTCCAGGTGAGGCCTGTTGGTATAGCGAATGCTTCGAATAACTGCTGGGTTAATGCTCAGGCACAATTTATACGTGTAATTCCTTCCTTACATACAATCGCTCTGCAGTTAAAACCTTTCGAGGATTTTTATTCCGTTTATGATTCCTCTTCACTAAGTAGAGAAAGTATTGCACGCAGAGCGAATAGTCAGACTTTAAGAGAATTCCTAAGTACTAAAAACCCTCATATATCTTCTAATCAAAACAGAATGGAAGATGCACATGATGGCCTAATGACTATCATGGAACCATACAAGGGCCCTACTCTGCGTATTTCCAGAAAAACGAGCACTTCAGAAATTACATGCAGCGTGATTCCTGTGCACATTAATCAGCACAATAAAAGAACAATCCGCAATCCTTTTGCTAAAGAAAGGGCTTTTCACGAGCTCTTTACAGAAAGCTTCATGAGGCTAGATGATCCAAAAGGCGGAGGTAAACTTGCTTTTAAAACGCCTCCTGACGAGCTTTTTTTTCAACTGATTCGCTTTAAACCATCTGGGAAATCATCCATAAAAATTAATGATAAAATTAATTGCGGTCTACGCTTTACCTTACCAGCTGATCAAGTAGTTTCAGGAGATACTCCGGCATACAACTGTGATGCTTTCATCTCCCACCTTGGAGTTTCAATGCAGAAAGGGCATTACATATGCCATGTTGAAATAGAAGATATATGGTACCGATGCGATAATAGAGATATTCAAAAAGTCAGTAAAACCCAAGTAGAGGTAGCTATACAAAACGCATACTTGTTACATTACAAGATCATTAAATAACCACAGCTCGTATAGAGCTTGTCTAGGTCATGAGTTCAAATATTGTAGGTCGAAGAACTCGTTGTACCACCTGTTCCTGTCCAATTCGTATGAAAAAACTGGCCTCGCGGAGAATCGACCCGTTCATAAGTGTGCGCACCAAAAAAATCTCTCTGCGCTTGTAGCAGATTGGCGGGTAATTCTTTCGTGCGTAGACCATCAAAAAAAGTAAGAGCCGAACTCAAACAAGGAATAGGAACGCCAAATTCTACAGAGCTACTTACTGCTTCTCTCCAGCTCTTATCGGCTTTACGGATCGCATCAGCAAAAAATGGATCGAATAGTAAACTTTCAAGTGCTGCATTATTCGTGTAAGCGTCTTTAATCTTGCCTAGAAATTGACTACGAATAATACAACCATTTCTCCATAACATGGCAATCCCGCCATAATTTAGGTGCCAATTAAAAGCTTTGGCAGCGGCCTGCATAAGCATAAATCCTTGGGTATAACTGATGATTTTAGCTGCATAAAGGGCTTGACGAACATGTTCAATGAACGCTTTCTTATCTTTAAGCGGCTTTTCCTCTCTAGGAAACAGGGTGGCTGCTTTAATTCTCTGCTCTTTAAGGGACGAAAGACAACGTGCAAATACTGCCTCGACAATCAAAGTTACCGGAATTCCCTCCTCCAAAGCGCTAATTCCCGTCCACTTGCCTGTTCCTTTCTGACCAGCTACGTCTAAAATTTTATCAAGTAATGGTTTACCGTCAGAATCCATATAATTGAAAATCTGACTGGTGATTTCGATCAAATAACTCTTCAGTTCCGTCTTATCCCACTCGACAAAAATATCATGCAATTCTTGTAAGGAGCATCCGGCTACTGTACGCAGTAATTGATAAGCCTCGCCAATAATCTGCATATCTCCGTATTCGATGCCGTTATGTACCATTTTAACATAATGACCGGCCCCTCCCTCACCAACCCAATCACAACAAGGAAGACCGTCATCAGCACGGGCAGCAATGGCTTGAAAAATCGGCTTTACAGCAGGCCATGCCTCCTCATTACCTCCAGGCATGATGGAGGGACCGTGACGAGCGCCCTCTTCACCTCCCGAAACTCCGGCACCTACATATAAAATCCCTTTATTACGCAAGTAGGTTTCTCGTCTTTCTGTATCTGTATAGAGGCTATTACCGCCGTCAATGATGATATCACCAGCTTCAAGAAAGGGAAGGCACTCTTCGATTAAATCATCGATAGGCTGACCTGCTTTGACCATCATCATGACTTTACGAGGCCTTTTCAGGGCGCGAAAAAAACCGCTCAAATCTTTGCTACTAATGACATTGGTATTTTTTGCAGGCCCATTCAAAAATTCTTCTGTTCGAGCATAAGTCCGATTGAAAACAGCAACGGTGAATCCATGGTCATTCATATTCAGAACAAGGTTTTGACCCATAACTGCAAGGCCGATAAGTCCTATGTCCGCGGTCGCCGTCATACATCCCCCTAATATTCAAACTTGCTACAAAGTATAAGGAACATTACCATTTATACCAATTTTCTTGTCCTCGTAGCTCAGGTGGATAGAGCGGTTGCCTCCTAAGCAGCAGGCCGCGCGTTCGAGTCGCGCCGAGGACGTTTTTCTTGACGAACAAGATCATTTTCCCTATTTGGAACAAAAGTGCTTATGTACCAAAGGGACTTATGAAAATTCTATCTCCACTATTTGCCACACTAATTTGCATGCCTTGTATCTTGGGGCAAGATTTTGAATTCAATGCAGGCAATTACCCTCCTAATGATGACCCTTGCTGGTCCTATTATGATGGATCTTGGTACTGTAATCATGATCAAGGAGTTTATTACGGAGGCGGTGGAGCGGTTTGGGGAGTATGGGGCGCTCCAGGGGGCGGGTGGTATGGTAGAGATTACGACAACCATTATGATCATAACAATGGGAATCATAATAATGGCCATCATGATGACGGCCACAATGGTGGACATGGCGGTGATCATAACGGGGGACACGGCGGCCATGGTGGTCATGGCGGCGGTGGTCATCACTAAGTGTTCAAAAATTTATGCACGCCTTGTGCGATGCCTTTTGCAATTTTTTCCAGATACTTGCGATCTTTAAGTTGAAAGCGTTCATCGATATTTGTCATAAATCCCCCTTCCACAAGAACAGCAGGCATCTCAGTTTCACGGACAACGTGGAAGTTACCACGTCGCACGCCTCGCGAATGAGCTTCTGTTTGATCAATCACCTGATGTAAAATCGTATTCGCAAGCCGTTTAGATGCTCGCGTACGTTCTTGTCCTCTCGCTTCAAAGAAATAGATTTCAATTCCTTTAGCCGAAGGATTGGGAGAGGAGTTGTAATGGATGCTAACAAAAAGGGCCGCTTTGGATTTATTCGCAATATCGACCCGTTTGGGTAAGGTTAAAAAAACATCACGACTGCGAGTCATAATGACACGATAGCCAAGACTTTCGAGTTGTTTCTTTGTTAGAAGAGCTGTTGTTAAGGCTATTCTCTTCTCTAACACACTTTGGACTTTTGCACCTTCATCTGTTCCACCATGACCAGGATCAAGGATAATAAGAGGTGCAACAGATAATCCATTATTTACATAGGAAGGAAGGCCTTTGCAGATGGTGAAGCCCTCTGCTCCTGCAAATGAAGACTCGCACAAAGGGAGCCAGCCAAAAAGAAATAAGAAGCTACATAAGATTCGGGAAATTAAAAACATAACCGCCGCTGAAATGCAATTGCTGTCCTTTTTTAACAGAAGATCTCTTTTAGATAAAAGAGAAGATAACACCAGGGCAATCATCCTATCTAGTTGTTGGAGAAAGGTTTCGTCGCATTTCAACGCGCATTTATCAATGGATAGCAGGGGTCGGCGGTAGTATCCCTTCTGAATCAAAAAGCAGCTTACACCCCTAGTTTAGAGGTGCTTTCTAAAGCTTCTTTTGTGATTGCGCAATCGTCAAATTCTATGACCCTACTACCAAAAATCTGCTGCCTTTCATGCCCTTTACCTGCAATAAGCACGGTATCGCCAGGTTGCGCCTGCTCGATAGCATAAAAGATGGCCTTACGCCGATCTGGTTCCACGATAAATCGTTGTGATTCCGAGCATCCCTGTAAAATTTCTGCAATGATAGCTTCAGGATCTTCATGCCGTGGATTATCACTCGTAATAATCGATAAATCCGATAATTCTGTCGCGACTCTTCCCATTTTTGCACGCTTGCTGCGATCCCTATCTCCTCCACATCCAAATACGGTGATGATTCTTTGGTTGGATATTTCACGTAAAGTCGTTAGAACACTTCTTAATGCTTCTTCTTTATGCGAAAAATCCACAAACACAAAAAGTCCAAGTGAATTAGGGATTTGTTGAAGTCGACCAGGAACTCCCGTAAATGTATAAATTTTCTCCACAATCATTTCCAAAGACATCCCATAAATAAGAGCAACGCTTGTGGCAGCTAAGAGATTGTAGATATTAAATCGTCCAATCAGATGACTTTTTACACGAATTTTTTGGCCTTGGTAATGAAGGTCAAAGGAAGTGCCACTGCCATCTAAATGTATATTAGATGCCTCAAGATCAGCATTTTGCTTTAAAGAATAGGTCAACTGTTTCGCCGTGCAACGAGCCATCATATGCGAAGACCAAGGACTGTCGATGTTAGTAACCGCTGTTTTGGGCCATTCCTTGGCTGGCTGATTGTCATTAAGGGAAGCAAAGAACTGCGCTTTAACGGCTCCGTAATTCTCCATCGTGTGATGGTAATCAAGGTGATCTTGCGAGAGATTAGTAAAAACGCCTACATCAAACTCCAGGTTGCGCACTCTTCCTTGATCGATACCATGGGAAGAGACCTCCATAACGGCAGAACGACATCCTGCGTTTATCATTTCTCGCAAAAGCCGACAATTCGTAATACAATCTGGCGTTGTTTGCAAAGCAGGCTGAATTTTTTGCCCAAGATCCCATTCTACAGTTCCAATTAAACCACAAGGATGCCCAGCTTCACTGAGAAGGTGACGAAGTATGTAAGTTGTTGTTGTCTTCCCATTCGTTCCTGTCACTCCGACTAAGAAAAGATGCTCCGAAGGATTTTCATAATAGGCAGAAGCTAATACCGCTTCTGCTCGAGAAACATCAGGGTGAACAATTTGGGTCACATGAGGCGAGAGAAAGGGATCATATAAATCTGAAAGAATTGCAACAGCCCCTGCATTCACTGCCTCTTCTACAAAACGATTTCCATCAACTTGAAGCCCTCTCTTGGCAATAAAAAGGTTACCAGGGGCGACAAGCTTAGAATAGGCACAAAGCCCGGTTATTGAATTCTCTTTGTTTCCACGTAGAATAGCTTCGGGTAGATCTTTGAGTAAGACTTTTAATTTTTTCATATTATTTTTTTTGCCTTTAAAGAATCAATGGTTCCATTTTTGGAATAGCTCTTTGAGAATTGCTGTTTCTTTAACCCAATCGGCTTTTAACGGATCATAACGGGGATCACCTTGCGGGTACCCATGAGGATCATCTGGCTCTACACCTAAATATTGCAAGGTACGTGTGGCGATTTCGCGGAATGCGGGCGCACAACACATCCCTCCCAGCTGATTTTTGCCGACCCCAGGAATATATTTATACTCAGGTTCATCAATGGCAATCAAGAGAACAAAACAAGGGTTTGCAACAGGCGCAAAACCTACGAAAGTGGATATGTGATCTTTTTTTGAGTATCGACCATTAATAACTTTTTCTGAAGTTCCTGTTTTCCCCACCTCTGTATAACCACTTATATCTGCTCTAGAAGCTGATCCCCCTGGCTTAGTTGTGTATTTCATCGTTCTGACAATTTCATCTACAACTTTTTGCGGGAAAAGCCGCTGGGCCTCTTTCTTGCTTCTCTCGAGACTGTAATTGACCAATATACTCTCTTGACCATTAGCTTCCTTGCGGGAAATTTTTCTTACAAGAGTAGGCTGCACAGCAAAACCCCCATTAGCTAAAATGGCATACATACGTAGCATTTGCATACTATTAGCGAGTACATTATGTCCCATCGCTAACGAATAAGGCGTGGGAGCCGACCATTCAAGAGCGCCATTGGGATGCAACTTTCCTGGTTGGGGTAATAACCCAGGGCTTTCCGCCGGCAGCTCAATCCCGGTTTTGACACCGAAACCACAAATATCATGTAAACAAGAACGGTACCAATTCGTTCCCATCTGCTCAATGATACGTTGGACAACCGTAGACATGTAAACATTGGATGATTTTTGCAACCCCATGGCAAAATTTAAGTACCGATAACTATGTAGATCCTTGACAGGCTTTGAGCGTCCTGGAAAGGGCCTAGGCGAAGTCGGTATTTTTTCTTCTGTAGAAATAAGAGGTTTTTTGCCCTGCTTTTCCAATTCAGCATTCGCTAGAAGAGCGAGGGAAAGGGTAAAAGGCTTTATGATAGACCCAGGCTCGTAGGGGTCCGTTACCGCTTTAACTTTGGTATGATCGCGCAAAAGCGGATCATTAAAAAAACGGCGATAGGCACTGGGGGCAAACCAGGGATATTGCGCTAAAGCCATGATTTCTCCCGTGCGGGGATCCATCATCAAGGCCCATCCCCCTTTAGCATTTGCCTGCTTAACGGCTTTGCAAATCTCCTCTTCAGCTACAGCTTGCAAGTAGTGATCAATAGTAAGATGAACATCAGCCCCATGCTGTGGTGCTTTAATGAGTTCGCCTGTGTCTAGAGGATGTCGTGGGGAACGCATGATTTGACGTTTACCCGGAACCCCTGAGAGATAGGAATGGAAAATTGCCTCTAATCCACCTGTCGGAATCACTTGATGTGTTTTTTCGTCACGATCATCGCGAACAGTATGTAAAACTTGTCCTAATAATTTCCCGTAAGGATATGAACGCCGCCAATCCTGCACAAAAAAAATGGCGTTACGTGGAATTTTCTTCTTCTTAGCAAAAGTGCGCCACCAATTCACAATATCTTCGTGTTGACTTCGATCGATCCACATCACTAACTTACGACTCCGACTTTTTTTGTCGAATTGTGCCCGTAATTTTTTGCTAGCATCGGCTTTGAGGCGTAAGCAGTCACTTAACTTTTGGGCAATTGTTTCTCGCTCTGCAATGGGGATCGCTATCGGATCAATGTAGAGGTGGAATTTAGGAACATCGATAACGAGAGGTTGTATAGGTTGCGGATGTCCAGCTTTCCGAGAATTATCCGCATAAAAAAGCCCTCTCCTGGCAGGTTCGCTAACCATTGTATAGTGCTGCGAGTTCGCAATCCGAAGCCATTTTTCTCCCTGTACGATCTGGATGTTGTAAAAACGCAACAATAGGAGAGCAAAAAGAAAAAAAAGTCCTAAAAATATTACAACGAGCCTTTTACGATCACCTGGACCCACTCTGTTGCTAAGATTTGAAGACATTGTTCTCTGTCTACTTTAAAATTACCGATTTTCTGATCTTTTGATTGCAAAGACTCTGATGTGAAAGGACTTGGGGCAATTTGAGTCTTTACGACTATTCACTCTGAAGTAAAACGCACTTTCAAAGGAATAAAAATAGCGAATTTTATAGAGCCTAGGGGCTACCCGTGGCCAGAGTAATAGAAGAATGATGACGGGCTGGAACATCTTCTTTATTGGATGGAACCGTAGCGGCGATCCCTTCGGGCATCCTTAGGATTTCTTTCACCATCGGATGTCGTAAATGGCTAAACTCATGGTGCCGAGCAAGCTCAATCAAATGTTCAGGACTTTCGAACTGTTCAATCTCATAACGTAGCCGGGTATTATCTTCCTGTAAGGCTTTAAGATGGCCCACCCTTTCTGGAAGCTGGATACGCATAGCTGTAATCTGATTTTGCTTTTCAATGTGTGCATATAAAGAAAATCCCAATACGGCTAGGCAAATCGCAAAACGAAAGGTCCATTTAGCATTCATATTTGCTCCAACTTTTCAATAAAGCGCATTTTAGCACTACGAGAGCGAGAATTGGCGCGCATTTCAGCGAATTGAGGAGCTAAAGGTTTTTTCGTTAACAAGCGGAAGAGAGGACTTTGCCGTTGTGTATCACCCCGTGAGCGCTTGAGAGGAGCTGCCGCTGTACGGAAAACCTCTTTCACAATCCGGTCTTCCAGCCTATGAAAACTAATCACTCCCATTCGTCCGCCAGGAGTCAATAACTCTAGAGCTTTAGACAAGCCTTCTTTTAAAACATCCAATTCACGATTTACACAAATACGCAATCCTTGAAATATTAGCGTGGCAGGATGTAGTTTTCCTCTAGTACGACTGCCTAGGGCAGAAGCCATTAGATCGGCCAAATGTTTAGTCGTCATGATAGGATTTTGCCGACGCTCTCTGACAATAGCATCTGCTGCTCTTCGCCAACGAGGTTCTTCTCCTAAATCACGGAAAATTGCCCCGAGTTCTTTGACATCCCATCTATTTACAATTTCTTCAGCCGTGAGCTGTCCTGTGGGATCCATGCGCATATCGAGTGGACCTTCTTTCTGAAAACTAAACCCTTTTTCACCTTGATCTAATTGCATAGAAGAAACTCCTAGATCAAAAAAAAACCGTCAACTCTATAAATCTTTCTCTCGCTTAGGACGGCATCGAGCGAAGAAAAATTGTTGTGGACCAAAACCACTTTATCTTCCCAAGGAGCCAAAATACTCCTTGCAATATCTAATGCTTCCGGATCTTGATCACATCCGATGTAGTGTTGGATTTCCGGATGAGCTGCAAGAAAAGCGCGGGCATGACCGCCGGCTCCCACTGTACCCTCAAAGAAAGTATGAAGTGTTTTGCCTTCAAAAAAGCTCAAAGCTTCGTCAAGCATGACAGATTTGTGAAGAGGGCTCGCCGCATGGGGTTGCTTCATAAAACAGCCTCCTCTTCTCTCTCATCCAAAAGAGCAAATGCTTCTTCTGCCAAACGGCCTAAATCAAACTCCATGTCTTTCCCTTCCATCATCGCTTTCAGGTTGGTTTCGTAGCGGTCTTTTGGCCAGATTTCAATTTTGTTCAAAACACCCGCAATGATGATTTCATTCTTAATATTAGTTGCATTTTTCAATGTCGCAGGCAATGTAACCCTTCCAATTTTGTCGCAAGTAGTAGGAAAGAGTGTGGAAAAGAAGACGGTAAAAAATTTCTGGTATTTGGCTAAATGTTGTTTAGCGCGGAAGCGTTCTACCATCTTATCAATATCACTTCTTCGGTAAATCGAAAGGCAGCCTCCAAGACCTAAGGCAATTGTGAAAGAAAGTTCCCCTTCTTCCACCAATCCAAAACGTAAATCTTGTGGCAGGACAAATCGATTTTTCTCATCGAGCTTTGCCGCTACTGAGCCACTGAAAAAGAATTTACCCATGGCCTATGCCACTTTTCCCACTTTTTTCCACAGATTAACACCAGCTACTCAACTTGGCAAATTGTTTTTCAATTTAATCTAAGATAAACCCCCTAATCAATCATAAAAAAAGCGCACGTAATCCTTTGAATAAGAAACTATTATGTTCATCTAATAAAAAATTGTGGAAATGAGTGGGAAAATTCATTTGAGATCATTAAAATTAATTTTTTACAGCTTTTTCTGAGGATTTTTGCTTAGGTTCAAGAAAAAAGATCTGAAAAAGGATGACTAATATGCGAAATTCACTAATTAGCTGTTCATTATAAGCGAAAAAGCAACTTAGAACCGATATAAACCTGACTCAATTCCGCAACTAACCTTGAGAAAAAAACCTCGATCTGGCACATGCGGTAAAAGAGACAACAATATGAGTGAAGGATATGGCAGATACAATTGATAATCTCCCCATTGGAAACAATAATCGCTGGGCTCAAGATCAAGAGGCTTTAGCTAACGGACCTGCTGTTAAGGAAGATAGGCTGGTAGCAGGCCCAGCAAGGGCTGATGTTACGGAGCCGGCCTACATTTCTCATATTTCGACTTTTACCGGTCAAGATCAGATAAACATTCCTTGGTCGATTATTGAGCCCCCCTCCATATATAGTGCGAAGACGAACTTATTCACCCAAGACCTAATACCTCGAATGGGAAACAATGAAAAATTAGAAGCTGTCAAAAATAGACTTAAATCTTTACCCAAGACTCCCGATGGCCAATAAACCCCCTATAAGACCCTCTTCGGCTCAAAGAATGAAGTGGGAAGAGGAAAAAGCTCAAGTACAGTATGATGGTGAACGCGAGACACTGCTCCGTTTAGTCAACCTTATTATGAGATGTAATAAGGATTTATATGACATCAACGCCGAAAGACGTCGTTACCATAAAGGATAATAGCAATGAAAAGTGAAGCATGGTTAGAAATTCTCGGTTGGGGATCTGCTGAGCTCGATGATTTGCGATTTGTTGGTTATTCTTACATTCGCCAAGGTCATTACGATACGGCTATTTCTTTTTTCGAAGCTCTTGTCATTCTCGCTCCACAAAGCGCTTACGACCTCCAAACTCTCGGCGCACTCTACCTCCAAAAAGGAAATAATCTCGCGGCGCTTAACTATATTGAGCGCGCCCTTAAATTAGAACCTCAACACACCCCCTCGCTTCTTAATCGCACAAAAGCTCTCTTTAGCTTAGGTTACCGAAGACAGGCTATTATGCAAGCCATCGAACTGCAAAAAAATGCGAACAAACGTGTTGCGGATCAAGCGTCAGCTCTTCTTATGGTACATGGCCAAGCATAAGGGCTGTTTTGATCTACGATTGGTTGCAAATGAGTGCGCAATCAGTGGTGACTGCAGTTTCTTTTTCCTATTTTCACGCATGCAAGTACTACTACTCACCTCTGAGTAATTCTCATCATCCGTCATTGTGTTCACTTTCAAATCGACTTTTTTTCTGATAATTCTTCGTCATCTCAACGACTCAATCCGCAAAACATCTACACTAATTCCTCATGTTCAAACGCTTAAAATTCTGTCGATAATTTTGTTGCTAGGTTTAAGATCGCGTGTTAGATTGACATCGAAAAAAGCCCCCAGAACATATTGTGGAAAGGTTGTTCATAACTCTGCACAACAAGGAAGATAGGAATAATTCATGCTGATGCATCAACATACTCATGAAACATGGTCACAGTTTTTGTCTTACGTAGAAGAGCGCTGCTCGGCAGCTGAATTCGAAAACTGGTTAGCACCGATTCAGGTGCTCGATGCGTCCCATGATGAAATAACACTCGAAGTGCCCAACATCTTCGTACAAGAATATCTTCTAGATAATTATAAGCGTGATCTAGTCGCTTTTCTTCCCACTAGAGTCAATGGAGAACCTGCAATCGTTTTCAAGATTAGCGATTCCAAAAAACCCTCTCCGATTGTCGAATTTAAAGAACCTACTCCTGCACGTGAAGAAGAATCTCACAATGAACCTACAAGTTCCCTGAACAGTTTTTATACTTTTGAAAATTTCATTGAAGGACCCTCGAATCAATTTGTTAAATCTGCAGCCTTAGGTGTAGCGGCACGTCCAGGTCGTTCTTACAATCCTCTTTTCATTCATGGCGGTGTAGGCTTAGGTAAGACTCACCTATTACATGCAATTGGCCATGAAGTTAGAGAAAAGAATAAAAAACTTCGGGTGCAATGTGTCACGACAGAAGGGTTCATCAATGACCTTGTTGATAACTTGCGCAATAAATCCGTCGACAAGATGAAACGTTACTATAGATCACTCGATATTTTACTGATCGACGATATCCAATTTTTGCAAAGTCGAAAAAATTTCGAAGATGAACTCTGTAATACTTTCGAAGCCTTGATCAATCAAAACAAACAGATCGTTATTACAAGTGATAAGCCACCAGGTCAACTCAGTTTGTCGGAACGGATGATTGCGCGCATGGAATGGGGTCTTGTTGCACACGTAGGCATTCCCGATCTCGAAACCAGAGTCGCTATCCTCCAACATAAAGCGGACCAGAAAGGATTTAGAATTCCTCAAAAAGTTGCCTTCTTCATTGCAGAGCACATTTACAACAATGTGCGACAACTAGAAGGAGCTCTCAATCGGCTAAATGCTTATAGTAGGCTTATGGGTATCGAAGTTAGCGAAGAAATGGTCGAGAAAACATTGAGTGAACTTCTTCAGCATGCTCCATCGAAAAAAATATCTGTGGAAAATATCCTTAAGAGCGTCTCGACAATGTACGATGTTCCTATTCGCGATCTACGAGGCACTTCACGTACAAAAGATATCGCATTTCCTAGACAGGTGGCCATGTATCTAGCCAAAGAACTGATCAATGAATCCTTAAATAAACTTGCCTCTAATTTTGGCGGAAAAACACATTCGACTTTGCTGCATGCATGGAAGAAAATTGCCGAACAAGTAGAGAAGGATGATAGGCTCAAGCGTCAAATACAGATGGCCCGACGTAACCTTGAATCTTAGGAAATTATGTTTTTTAAATCTAAGAACTTTCTCGATAAAGAGATCAGAGACTACGAGGAGCTTTCACCTCGCAGTATCGCGACCTCTTTCACACCTACTGCGACGGAAGAGATCATTGAGGAAGAGGAAGTCCTCTCCCCTACTTCTGAACCTGAGCAAGTTCCCGATGTTTATTTAGGTTCAGGCACAAGTTTTCAGGGAGATCTTGAATTTCCTCAACTCCTTCGGATTGACGGTAAATTCCAGGGAAAATTAACTTCATCAGGACGCATTATTGTGGGTCCAGAGGGTTATGTAAAAGCTGACATACGCTTAGCGGAAGCTTTCATCTCCGGAAAAGTTGAAGGTGATATTTTTGTCGAAGATCGTCTTGTCCTCCGCGGACGTGCCGAGATTTATGGGAATATCACGGCTCCTGTCATCAGCGTAGATGAAGGAGTGACTATTGTCGGACAGATCTGTGTAAGCACCAAAAAAACCACATAAAATCTGTGATACCGAAACATCGTCACCGCTCTTTGCCTGCTATGCATTCCTTCATAAAGAGGATTCTGCTCCATCTTGGAATAGGTTTTTTTATCATCCTTCTATCGCTTATCATCGGAATGGTTGGCTATAACTATTACGAAAATATGGGATTTGTAGACTCTTATTTGCATGCAGCTTTAATTCTTTCAGGTATGGGACCTATAGGAGAAATGCATACCCTTGGAGGAAAACTATTCCTAGCCAGTTACTCTCTTTTTAGTGGGATTATTTTCCTCATCGTGATGGCTATCTTTATTGCTCCACTCTTTCATCGCTTTCTCCACAATTTTCTTATTAAAGACGTTGAATAGTTGTATTGGAGACCTGAATCCTATTTAGGATATTTCTACTTCTCTATAGAATTTCATCTCTTTAAACAGCTCATTTTTTAGGTATATGATGCATCAATTATCCTCTCTCCATAGAGCTGCAGAAAAACTCAAGCTCGGCCAAAAAGGACATCATATTTTCCTTTGTTGTGATGCAACAACAGCTAAATGCTGTGATCGTGAAACGGGTCTAGCCGCCTGGGAGTATTTAAAAAAACGCGTGGATGAGATGAATCTGCAAGATCACGTTCAAGTATGGCGCACGAAAGCTAATTGTTTACGCATTTGCACAAAAGGTCCCATTGCTGTTGTTTATCCAGATGGTGTCTGGTACCACTCTTGTACAATCGAAGTTTTAGAAAAAATTCTGCAAGAACATATCATCGGAGGCAAAATTGTCGAAGATTTTCAAATTAGGGCGCAATCACCGGTTTAACTAAATAGCGATTCAGTGAACCTTCATGCCAACGCCGAAATACGCAGGGTTCTCCAGGGCCAGCTCCATAACGTGAGTCCTTAACTAATTCTGAATAGGATGTAATTTGGGTATCCAAACTAGGGTTGATAAATAAGGCCATCGTGTAACGCTCAACTCCTTCTTTGGCTTTGTGGACACGATGTTCTGTTGCTTGAATGGTATCGTTCATAACTAATTGACCAAATTCCCCGACTTGAAACAGCATGACATCTTTATCATCTGATGGCACCTTATAAAAGGTATCACCGCCTTTTATCTTTATAAATAAACCAGCCTCTGATGGCTCCGCTAATGCTTTTCCATTAGCAAAATAAAAAGCAGGTAAAAGTGCTGTTATCAAACCATGATCAAAATGGGCTCCGCACCATAGTGGATTCTGCGTCTCACCTTCTGCCTTAGTCTTATAATGCAACATGCGTCCTACTCCCGTTAATTGGTCTAAAGTAAGATCTGTACTTGGAGTTGAGATTCCCAAGGCAGAGATGATCTTTTTACCCGTGTCAAACATGAGTCGTCCGATCTCTAAAAAAGGAGTTTGTAAATCACATTCTACAGGCCATTTATTCAAGGAAGAATTAGGAACCAACGCATAGTAAGAAGCCTTGGAGTCATCGATGGCCCACGAACCATCAGTTCGACGGAATCTTTCCTTTCCCAATTCATATCCGAACATATCCCCTGCTTCTCGGTTCGGTGAATATTGTTCTTTCACAGCGAATGGAAGAGAAGAAAATTCCTTTGCGTGGTCGATAAAGTCTTCCAAACGTTCAGCAAACTCAGGAATAGATTTAATACCCACTATACCTTTTTCTAAGAGCGCATTTTTTAATTGCGTCATGGCAATATGATCTTCTTTGGCCAAATCTTCATAAGAAATTACATCGAGTGTAAGCATTTCGACCTCTTTGCAAGCAGCTGTATCACAAGCGACTCCCGCAACTGTTAAACTTGTTAGAATTCCCATTCCTATAAACAGTACGCCTTTCTTAAAAAAACCATTCATTTTTTATTTCCTTTGAATAAATTAAGCAAGACAGAAACCCAAAGCACATACTTTACGAGGAAACGCGAGTTGCAAAGTTTTACTACATCTTTTGATCGTGGTACCTGTGGTAATGACATCATCGATAAGTAGAAGCGTTTTATCAGCAAGGTCGGTCTGAGAGCGTAAACGAAACTCATCTTGGGACATCTTAACACGCTCTTTGGCACCTTTGCCTGCTTGAGGAAAGGCTTTCCACATACGGCGAAGAGGCTGCATAAGGGGGACCTTCATCAATTTACTTAAAGCTACTGCAAGTTGACTACTAGGATTATAGCCTCGAACAAGCCGCCTCGGAAAAGATTGAGGAACAGGAATAATGGCATCTGGCCAAGGAAAATTTAGATCGTGATAATGAATCAGCATCCACGCTGCCATAGCAGGCGCTAGCTCTTCACGTCCTTGATATTTCAGCTGTTTGATAAAGGCAGCAGCTGGTGACTCGTAATGAAAAACAGCAGCCATACGAAAACCTTCACATTTATTCTTACAATCCGTGCAAACGGGCCCTTCCAGCCATTGAAAACAGATCGGACACCTATCATGTGGGTCTAAACGTGGCATTGCGGTCATGCAACCATTACATAAAAGTCTGCGCGTTTCGAGAAGTTGATCATTGCAAGCCATGCAAGAAGGAGGAAAAAATAGTGAAGAGAGCGTATTCAGCATAGCATAGTTTAAGTTCGAATCGAATCCTTAAAAAATGCCAGATTTACAAGGTTTTTTACAGAAAAAATTCAATCCGAATTTACAAAAATCCTTAACGCAAAATCACATAACGAGGTTTTTCAACGGAACCGCGAATGCCTAGAGTAAGAGATTCGGCAATTTTAAGAAGAACGGCTTGGCGAATCGCCAGGTCAATATGCAGATTGCCCTGGAAATCGATATACGAACCATCTCCATGGTCCGCCAGCATAAATTGCGTTCTTCTTCCCTCGCTATAAGAGCCCTTTAAAGAAGTAAAGAGCAGCCGTCCATTTTCGAAGTGACCATCGAGTTCTCCCTGTATAGGAACAAGTAGGCTTGGGTCGAGACCTAAATCCTTAACAAAATCAAGAGGGAGATCAAATAAGCTCGTCTCTTTTTTTTCTGCATTCGTGAAATGAAGAGAACATTCTCCCGAAAAGCTTTTCGGGTTGTTAAGATCACCCATCAGATTCAAAAGTGTAAAGTTACGAATGACGAATGGTTTTTCTGGTGAGGGCTGTTTCCCTACTTTTCGTAAACGACTGGGTTGAAATTCGCGAATTTGCAATGTGGGACAGGCCAATGTCCATATTTTGTCTGCCGCCGTTTCTTCTACAATTAGCCTTCGCATTGTCAAAGTAAGAGCAGGATCAAGAATTTGGAACTTTTCAAACTTCAATCGCTGAGGCTCATAAGTTAAGTTCGTCGACAAGCCTTGAAGATGGCAGCCAAGAAGTTCGCATTGCGCACCTCTCAATTCTCCTTGAAATTTTATATTATCCTGTTGAAAGAGAAAGTCCCCTTCTAAAGTAAATCCCTTGCCCAGTTGTAGATTCTGCCAAGGTGTTGCTGCATCGCGCGCAAAGAGCTGGCGCATTTTTGTAAAATCAATATCTATAAGGCCTTGTAAGTGAGCTACCCCTTGTGGGCCCTTTTTCTTGAGTTGCGGTTTAATACCGCTAAACTCTCCTTTAATATGGCTCAGTTCGAACGCACCATTTTTAAGGACTCGAAAGAAAACGGAAAGATCAGTCTCTTGATTCTCTTGTAATTTAAAAACTCCAAGAACTTCCTTTTCCCAATCGATTTGCAAAGAGGTAATAGCCGGCAATTGCCCAAGGGTAATTTTTCCTCCAAAAAGGAGTTTTTTATCGCGTAAGCGGGTATGAATTTGCTGAACAAGAAACTGTTTTTCTCCATATTGGAAAAGACATTCTTTCCAGATTCCCTGTGCCTGAAGGGATAAATTTTCTCGCCAATTACCCTCGACTTGGAAAGTTCCTTCTAAGGGGTCTTTGGGTGCAATAGCAATTTTTTCTAAAGTGATCGGCACAAGGCGTTGCATGAATTTTGCAGTAAAACGAGGTTTAATATCGGCCGCTCGAAAAGATTTGTCCTGCCAGTCGATCTGCAAATGGGGGCATGCTAAGAGCGATTGACTATCACGATCTTCTAACACCACGTTTTTAATCATGCAGTGTTCTTTATCGGAATAATCAACAAGGAAAGGCTGTTTAGTCTGGAAGTTTACGACAGCTTTTCCTCGGGTTATATTAGCAATGGGCGTTTTCAAATCTTCGTAAGAAGTATTCGATATTGTTTGCACTCCTTCACGCAAAAAGGGCTCTTGTAGAGCAAAGAGAGTCTGAGAATCACCACCCTCTTTTTTAGCTAAAGAAGATTTTACTCCTGATTGATTAGCGAGACTATTAAGAGGAATTTCTAGTGATTGCAGTTGGAATTGCCATTGCGATTTTGGCAATGAACAGGTCGCACTTCCCCGACACCCTAAGCCCGCAATCGTTCCCGAGAAGGAGGGAATGACAAGTTCAAAATTTCTTACACTCAGGTCGAACTGCACTCTATGATCACCCCAACGAAAATCGGTGAACTTCCATTCCTGCTCCATTTTCTTACCCTGACAAAAAAGTTCAGGACATTGAATGCCGAATAGTTGGAGTTGTTTTCCTTGTAAGCTAAATTGTAGGAGGGAAACCGTAGAATCGTATTCCAAACCCATCTTAATTAATCCGCTTGATGACTGCTCCAGAAATTCGCTTTGCGGAAGATCCTTTTCCTTTACAAGTGTCATATCGCAAATAAGTTCGCGGAAAGCAGGGATCTGTTCTAAGTCTGCCGTCATCTGGCATTGAAATTTGCTAAAATCCGGAGTCAATATCCCTTTACCTTTTTCTATAGACGAACCCAAAAGATGCGTATATTTAGGATCTATAGCAAAAGCAAAAGAGTTATTAGATAATCGGAGAAGACTTACAATGCGGAGAAGTTCAAGCTGATTCTGTGTGAGATTAGCATCGAAAGTGCCCTCCCATTGATCATCTTTTTTAGTAAAAATTGCCGGACGAAACCCCCAGGCGAATTGAGCTCCAGTCGTAGTAAAAATTCCGTGGGTCTCACCCAGCTTTACAATATTCTGTCGCGAATCATAAGCAATTGCGCCCGTAATTTCTTCGCATGCCCCATCTTTGTGCAAAGGAATTCGGAAAGAAGAAAAAGCTGTTTGAAAAGCCAAGGTCTTTAATTGATGAAAATCAAGGGGTGCTTCGAAAAACAGTCCATCTGCTCCACTACTAAATTCTCCACTCATTCCAATCACTTGGTATTGACGGCGTGTGGCCTTCGAACAAACGCTTTCAAGATCTTCAAATCTTCCTCTGATTTTATCAGTGCGCAGAGCAATCCCCTCTTTATTCACATGAACTTGCCCATGAAGTGCAATCCCTTCACAATTGGCGAGTAGGTCTTTCAGGACTACTTGATTTTTATCCGCTTCGAGTAAACCGCATATGTGAGAAATTTGCAGGTTAAAAGCAGGAAGGGTAACTCGGGCATCTGCCAAAGGTAAAAGAAATTGCGATTCATTCGTTGCCCATGTCGAAGTAAATCTGCCCTTAGTAGATTTATCCTTAATCGGAAGAATTTCCGCTCCAAAAGATGAGGTTGTCACCTGCAACTGGGGAATTTCAAAGAGAAGTTCTATACCTTTCTCGTCAAAGGTACCTTCCAGGTCAAAATCGCCCACGCATTGCGCTTCTGGATAATTTTTTTGAAGGAAAGGAAGTACGAGGGCTGCTGGCAAAGACCCTCCATAAATTTTTCCTTTAGGTTGGAGAACACCATTCTCAATCGGCCAAAAACTCTCTAAGGAGATTTCTTTTCCTGTTGCATCCCCAGCTTTAATGAGTACGTTACCCTTTATATAAGAAATTTCATCAAAATGAGGTTTGCCTTCAAAATGCAACTGCACGCCTATTTTTTTTCCCGCTTCCTCATGATAAATAGCTGCTGGTGAAAATGTTCGTAAACAAGTCGAAAGATTGGTGTCTGAACTAAGCACAAACTGGTAAGCATTTAAAGAGCCTTCGCATGTGCAAACGAAAGGAAGTTCACCTAGTTTCCCTCTTCCCATTGCGCGTACAATACGACTTCCTTCTGCCGCATATTCGCCTTCAATTTCTGTAACACGGCCATAGTTCTGGGTATGATTCGAATGAAATTCAGCTAGACGAAAAGAAGTCATGAAATGGTTATTGGACCAACCAGAAGGATTTCGACGCCAACTACCCTCTAAAGTTCCACTCAAGTCATGAAATTGGCCACTCTTATCCCATACAAAATTGAGCTTTTCATAGCTAAAGTCACGCAATTCTATACGATCTAGGTTCTCATTTTCTACCCATGCCGTTGCAACGCCTTTTAACGCTCCTTCGTTGAAATGAAAGCTCTCTATGTATTCTTGTGGTATTCCAAAAAGAGCCCCCAAAGAGAAGACGGCACTCATTTGCAATTCACTCACTTGAGCTTCGATCACGACCGAACGAGGTTCTGGGCTACACAGAGAAACAGTTGTCTCCAATAGCGGTTTTTCTTCAGCTCCCCAAGTTAAATACGTTTGAAGCCAGAAAGAGTGATCATTGCCAAGGGATCCCGTACCATGAACAAATAGTTCTTTTTCCCCATCCTGTTGAATCGTCACGCCCCGCAAAGCAAATACAGGATCTTCTTTTTCACACCAACTCATTCGACCATCTAAGTGAGTGATTCCCCAAGGATGTTCAGCAAAAGGCTGTGTACATTCCATTTCCCCTTCTTCAATCAACGCATGGGCTTCAATTTTCTGATACCAGGGAATCGACTGTGATGAAGGTATAGCATCTGGAAGTCGCTGCTGCAAATTGAGCGAAACTTTGTGTGCAGCAACGTGCAAACCCAATTCAATATTGCGTAATTCTAAGTTGGTTATGGCCAGTGAATTCTGCAAATCGAGAATAGCACCTTTTTCATCCAAAGCGAGGTTTCCATTGAGTTCCCAAGCTCCTTCAATACGCTCCCATCCCGTAACGGCATAGCCGCACGTCATCCATAAGAGTGGAAGAAGGTGGTGTGTCGCTAATTTTTGCGATTCCCAATGGACGAATAGACCGTTTTTCTTACCTGACTGCTTATCAAAAGCCATGCGAATAAGTGGATCGTGGGTCATTTCGGGTTTAGCAAATAGCTCGAGGGTGCCAACCGAATGAGGAGTTGTTCCGCTTACAAACTGAAGAAAGATTTCCTCCGGCACAGCATCTTGTCGAGGAAGCCATTCGAAGCGACCTTCAACAATATCCAGTCGAATCCAATTGATTAAAGCAAAAGGAGCTGCCAGCGTACTGGGCGAAGAGGAAGGCACTCCATTTCCCTGAAAGATTACGTAAGGGCGAACAATCCATACATGGGGAGAGAGATCAAAAGGGGAAAAAGAAAACTCAAGTACGATTTCGATCCGCTGAACAGCTAAACGGTAATCAAGTGTCTCGATATCGAGTTCGTCGATAGAGATAGTACGTCCTTCCCAATGAACACTGCCATAGGCAAAAGTAGCGCCATGTTCACTATTAAAGGATTTCCGCAATACGGTATTGACAATCAAGCCTGCTATGTTGTGACGCAACAAGAAAAGGGCAAGGCATAAAAAGCCCACTACAAGCCACTTCCAGCCTTTTCTTGAAGAACGGTTGTTTTGTTCAGTTGCCCGCATCCACCTTTCTCTTTTCAAGTTTCAACTGAGTATATAGAAACTTGAATTAAGAAAAATATGCTTCCCAAAACAGCATGCTTATTATTCCATTTACAAGCGAGATTAGAGCGTATGGGTTAGGTAGGACTAATACAAGTATTGTACTCTGTTTCATCCATCAGAATATTCGTATCTGCAGGATTAAGCGCTTTGATCTTATAAAGCCATCCTTCTCCTTCAGGAGATTGGTTGAGGCTTTCGCAAGAAGTTTTTAATTTTTGATTTACCGCCACGATTTCTCCAGCAACGGGCGCATAGACATCAGAAGCGGCTTTTGTCGATTCTAAAACAGCAGTTTCTTCTGCGGCGCGGACGAATTTTCCTATAGAAGGCAGCTCAACAAATACGATATTACCTAATTCTTTTTGAGCGTGAGCCGTAATGCCTACTACTCCGATTTCTCCTTCCATACGAATCCATTCATGTGACTCAGTAAATCTCATCGTCTTCCTCTCTAAGGGTGTATCAAAAATTAAATTTTTGTCGATTTTCTGCGCTTTTTGAGCAAATTTTCGACTTCAAAATAGGTGGATAATATCACTGAGTATATTAACCATCTATTTTGAATCGAAAAGCTACTAAAAATCCTCGAAAAAGCGGTGGAATATTTGTTTTTGAAACACCCTATGGGATGTTATAAAACTATGACCATTATCTCTGCAAAATCGTGAATAATACTTATTCCGCAAGTTTCATGCTGGCCCAAAGAGCGGGGTATTGTGCAATAGCACAATCACGAGAAGAGACCGCTAAATGTTGCGCCCCACCACCTGCTCGATTAATACGATACGTACATCCTACATGCTGGGAAATAGCCGGATCAAATCCATATAAGCAGGAAGCAGGAAAGGCAATTTTCATCGAGTATTTCTTCTTGGAAAATTCTGTTATTACTCCAATTTCATCAGGGTCACAAAGGGGCCGCTTATCATCCGCTCTAAGTCGTGTGAGTTCAAGTGCGCGGACTCCTTGCACCTCTGCTGGTAAGACAAGAAAATGATGGCAAAAGCGATGCGCATAGGTCGCTTCTTTCATGTTTCTTGTATCCAGAAAAATTTCTACACTGTCACCCTCTTCAAATTGGGGGTAGCGCGCCTCATCAAAAGGTTTATGAATTTCAAAAGCAAAAGAGATTCCTCCTTCATTCCAAGACATGTAGACATCAGAAAATTCTTCTTCATCTAATAACCAAGAGTGATGGGGGAGTTTGAATTTATTGCGCTGAATATCTTTCCCCTCACTTCGCACAATATCACAGCTTATCTGAAAAAAAAAGGCCGGTGAGAGTGAGGGAATAGGCAGCTCATTATTCACAAAACATCCTCGGCTGGCGAAAAAACTAAGGCTTTTTTCTCAACAATTTCAGCGCGCAGGGATTTGATAAAATTGCGCTTAGCATCATTCGCTAAACTTTTCTGTCCTATTTTGACCATTTCATCGATCTCACTTCTCGACGGTTTGATCTTCTCTTTGGCATGGATGAAACTCCAAGATGATGCTGCTGTCTTTAATTCTAGTACAGAAGACCAGGAGGGGCAATTGTCAAAAAGAAGACCCAGTTGCAAGTCTTGCAATTGGGCTCGTGTCATTTCTTTTTCCTTTTTGACAAGAGACCATTGCTCATCGGTTGTTTTAGATTTTTCTGCTACCCATCCTTTATCCGAGCCTTCTTGAGAAATAGCTTTTAGTGCCTCATTGGCGTGAGCATACATACGGTATTGTGCATAAAGATCTAGAGGCTCTATTCCTCGAGAATTTGTTGCCGCTTTAGGCCAGGTTACCCCAGCCTGATTTGCGATTGTCTCAATAGCTTTTAATAAATCTGCATAGACATAAGCACCCACATGATCTTTAACTTCTGCAAATGGTTTCCATGCTCCATTTGAGGCTTGGAAAAAAGCGCTATTTTTCTTTCGAACTTCGGGGTAGGCCTCTTCTAATTTTTTATCGAGAAGGGCATCTAATGTGCCATCTTTAGATACCTCTTCAAATGAAAGGAGTGTCAAGTCCGAAGGGGGCTGGAGCAGCATAATTTCATAATGATGCAGTTCATCGGTATCAAAGCGTAAAGGAAGTCCTTCATCCGAAGTGGCGTTTTTAAGAGGAGCCATTTTTAACATTGCATGTAACTCATCTCGATTCGTTACGCCGATGAAGGGTAGCTGCCCTCCTTGTTTCCGCAACGAAAAAGAGACCTGTTTCCTCTCAGTGTCCACGAATGCGTTTTCAATCCACTCCGGATGCTCTCGAACAATTGCCTCTCGAGTAAATTGATCAATGCGACGACGCATTTCTGCTTCAACACTCTCTAAAGCTGCATAACGCTCTTGATGGGTGGAAGCAGCTAGCGGAGAAAGTAGAGGGAATTCTTGTTTTAACTGTTCCCAATGGGCTTCATCTATTTCTCTTGTATAAATTTCTTTAAGAGTGATTCGCGAAGCGAGCGCCTCATTTGTTACCTCAGCCATTTCAGCCGAATAGCGATACTCCACAAGTTCTGGAGTATGATGAGCAATCTCACCAGCAGGAGCCAAAACTTGCGGAAGATGTAAGGAAGCACTAATTTTCTTAGTCGGTGTACCAGCAGTCGCCTCTAAATAAGTTTGCAGCTTAAGAAGCTCTCGGAAACTTTTTAAACGCAAGGATTCTGGAAGTTCGTAAGAATCCACTCGTAATTTTTCACAGGCAAAACCGGAGAATTGTTGGTAGTCTTCTTCACTCACGACAACGGATGATCCGATCCCTTCCAGCAAACTACGAAACTCCAACACTTTTTGCCAAAGTTCGATAATATTTTTCTCATCACGTTGCAAGGCATGTAGCTGCTGTCTATAGAGCTTATGGAGATCTTGTCCTGTTAGGTCATGCTCAGACAGTGTTTTTTTAGCCGCTAGGTAAAGATTTTGCTCGAGAGAGCGTCGTGCTTCCTGCTCGGACACATGATAACCTTGTCGCCGAGCTTCAGCTGCGCCATTCAGAATAAATTGTGCGATAAGGCGCATTGTTTTGGGACCGAACCAATCTTCTAGGGTCTGAAAGCCAAACATATCTAGATTCGCATGATCGAGTTTCTGATCATGGGCAAGCCATTGATATTGCTTTTCTTGAAACGTCAATACACGCCGTAAGACATCGGAGGGAAGTTTTTGCTGTTCCAGATAGAGCTCTGCTAAAACATTTAAGGCTTCATCACTTGTTTTCGCACCCTGCAGTTTTTCTACTTTTTGTTTTAAAGTAGGTGCAAATTGGTTCCATACTGCTTCTGCAGATACAAAAGGGGCCTGTGGATGCATGTAATGGCGATAAGAACGTGCCCGCTGCATGCGTTCTACAATTTCGGAATTGATCTCGAAATTGTACGGTTCAGTTGCAAGAGCCAATAATCCTGTTTGTAGGAAATCTTTTTGCACAACTCCATCATTAAACAAATTGGGTATTTGCCCTTTTTCTAACCAGCCATGCTCCTCTGGAGAAGTCGAGATAAAACGCACAAGCAGCTCAACTTCTTGATGCATTAAGGGAGAAGCATCGATTAAGCTTCCTAAACGCCGATCCGGTATCGAGGGAGCGCTTTGCATATTATTGCTGTTACCGAAAAAAGCCAAAGAGGCGATGGTGACAATCGCCACCAATCCAAAAAAGATCTTCTGATGCTTGCGTAAGAATTGGAGCATGGTTTTCCTTCTGTACCTCTTCGTCATTATGAGGTCACTTTTTGGGATTATAGGATCGCTTTTTACTTCAAATGCAGAGGTAATATACGAAAGTACTATTATCCCTGCAATTGAATCAGAAGAGAAGAAAACTTAGTTTTAGAACACAATCCGAGAGGGGTTGTCAAAAGTAAATTTATCTCGATTTTCTGAGCGATGAAATATTACTTTTCTACCCCTTCTAATAGGATTTGGCGAAGATAACGCGCTTGCGGCTGGGTTTGCCACTAATGACACAACGCCCCTCTTCTTCAGGCTCGTCAAGGGGGATACATCGTATGGTAACATTAAGATCTTTTTTTACTTGCTCTTCAACTGCCTCTTCACCACTCCAATGACTGAGAGCAAAGCCTGCATGAATCTCAGGTTTTTCTGAGTTTTGAGGTGTGAAAAATTTATAAAATTCTTCTTTGGTATCGATCCTATGAATGTGGCTATTACGAAATTTCTCGGCTTTCGCATAAAGAAGTCCCTGCATCTCTTCTAGAATCTCAGGAATTTTTTCAACAAGCTCATTTCGAGAAAGGGAGACAGTTTCGCGGTGGGGTTTATCCCGACGGGCTAACATAAATTTATCGCCCGCAATGTCACGTGGTCCGATCTCTAAACGAAGAGGAATGCCTTTTTTGATCCAATTCCAAGTCTTATCCCCTCCTCGCATATCGCGATCATCGACCACCACACCTATCACTCCTTCACCAAATGCCCTCTTTCTAAGATCTTCAGCTAATTGTTGGGCAAACATCATCACTTCTGCACGCGTCTCTTCTTTATGAATAATCGGTAATAGAACGATATGTTCCGGAGAAATACGGGGAGGGAGGACAAGACCATCATCGTCACTATGCGTCATCACTAAAGCCCCAATAAGGCGCGTCGTTAAACCCCAAGATGTCGTCCATGCAAAATCTTGCTGGCCATTCTTGTCGTTGAATTTGATATTGGAGGCTCGTGCAAAATTTTGGCCAAGAAAGTGCGAAGTACAGGATTGAAGAGCTTTTCTATCCTGCATCATCGATTCAAGAGTAAAAGTAGCTAAAGCACCTGGAAATCTTTCACTTGGTGTCTTTTCACCTTTAATAGTAGGAATCGCTAAATAATCACGGATTAAGGTCTCATAAGTATCAAGACCTAGTCTCGTCTCTTTCTGAGCTTCTTCTGATGTTGCATGAGCAGTATGACATTCTTGCCATAAAAATTCGGTCGTACGTAAAAAAAGACGTGTGCGCATCTCCCACCGAACGACATTGCACCATTGATTAATAAGAAGAGGCAAATCCCGATAGGATTCGATCCATCGTGAAAACATCTCCCCAATAATCGTCTCTGAGGTTGGACGCACAATGAGAGGTTCTTCTAAAGGACCTGCAGGCACAAGATTTCCGTTAGCATCTTGCTCTAAGCGATGGTGAGTTACAACAGCACATTCTTTGGCAAAGCCCTCGACATGCTCAGCTTCTTTTTGAAGAAAGCTTAAAGGAATAAAAAGGGGGAAATAGGCATTTTTATGACCTGTTGCCTTGATCATTTTATCCAAGGAACTTTGGATTTTTTCCCATATAGCATAACCCCAAGGCTTGATCACCATACAGCCGCGAACGGGTGTGTGGTCTGCAAGATCAGCAGCGCGTACGACTTGTTGGTACCACTCAGGATAATCTTCTTGACGGGTGGGTTGAATAGCGGATTTATTCATGTCAGAACCTACTCAATAAAATTTTGTTCGGTTTTCGAGTTTTAGCGATGATCTCCAAGGTAGACTCCCATCAATCTAAGCGAGTCTCTGGGAATGTCCCGATAGCTGACAAAACTATACAGGGTTTCTGCATTGTCCCCAACAAGTGCGACCCCAACAAAAATTAATTTCACAACCTCTACACCTCGGAATTCGTCATTTGCGTTTTAGAAGTAAGGAAAAATTATAATACCGCAACAGATTCCGCAATTAGGGATTGGTAAAGCAACTCTTCCAAAGCTTTTCGCGTCTCTTCCATGGCAATTTTATCCGAGTCTGTAGGTAAGAGAGCAAAAGTATAGGACTGCATGGCCTCTAGAACTCGACTACCACTTTTTAACCAGGATTCCAACTGCGCAGCTGAAGGCGCTTTTAAGGAAATAGTTCCTTGGTGCAAATATCCTTGTTTTTTTTGACGTTGCGCAGCCCCCGCTATTTTTTTCCCATGCAAGACAACGTCATATTTTGTGGGAAGCGCCATACAAAACCGTCCACAAGACGCATCGAATGCAGGAGCATCTTCAGCAATTAAAGCCACCTTTTTTTCCTGGCCTAAGTACGTTTCGACCGCATGAGCTACTGCACGATTAACGAATCCATAATTCGTTAAAGTATTCTCAGAAAAAAAAGGGGCGCTCGCCGGAACAATTACCGAAAAAGCCAAATCCCAAAGATGAAAAACGATACCACCCCCTGTCGGGCGACGCGCTAGTTCAAGGCCATCACGTTCAGTAGCTGCCAAATCGAGATGATCTTCCGGCTTAACAAAATATCCGTATGTTGCGCTAGGGCGCTCCCAACGATATAAATGCAAAATAGCCTCCCCACCCGATTCAACATTCTCTAATAGCTCCGCGTCTATCTTCATGTTGTGAGATGCACTTGACTGTCCCGTATCAAGAATTTTCCACATACCGAATTACCCTACAAATAATCGCAAATATTCTAAAAATTTTTTTTAAAACACCCTACTAAACAAAGATACTATACAATATGAGCTGTTACCCATCCATTTTGAATCGAAAATTGGCTCAACAAGCCTTGGAATCGTCAAAAAAACTTTTTTAGAACACACTCCAAAGCATTAAAACTAATTCTTTTGAATCATTGAATGTTTTTTTTCAGCATAATAGGAATAAATTATTTGAAAATATTCCCTATTTTCAGCGATTAGAACAAATATCCTTGATTTATCGTGCTCAATTTGCCAAAAAAAGGATCAGGACCTAAACTTTAGATGGGGTTCTTGTAACTGGGGTAACACCCTACAGGCAAAAACGAACCATCGATGTGGAGCTAGCAAAGCATGTTTGATAAATTTACCAATCGAGCTAAACAGGTTATTAAGTTGGCCAAAAAAGAGGCTCAACGTCTCAATCACAACTACCTGGGCACGGAACATGTCTTGCTCGGTCTGTTGAAACTCGGTCAAGGCATTGCTGTTAATGTTCTGCGCAATCTCAATCTCGATTATGACATTGTACGTACTGAAGTAGAACGCCTCGTCGGCTTTGGGCCCGAAATCCAGGTCTATGGAGACCCTGCCTTAACCGGTAAGGTAAAAAAAGTTTTCGAAAATGCGAATGAAGAGGCTGCTGCCCTCAATCATAACTACGTCGGTACCGAACACCTCCTCTTAGCTCTATTACGACAAACCGATGGTGTAGCCGCCCAAGTTTTAGAAAACCTCAACATCAATCTAAAAGATGTCAGAAGAGAAGTTCTCAAAGAACTAGAGACCTTCAACCTCCAATTACCTCCTATGGGGATGGGGGGCGCTTCAGGAGGATCAGGGAAAAGTGGCCAAGAAAAAACTGGAATCAATACCGAAAAAATGCCCGCCCTCAAAGCCTATGGGCATGATCTCACAGAACTTTGCAAAGAAGGCAAACTCGATCCGGTTATCGGCCGCAAAAACGAAGTAGAAAGGCTTATCTTAATCCTCTGTCGTCGAAGAAAAAATAACCCCGTTCTCATTGGAGAGGCAGGAGTAGGAAAAACCGCTATTGTCGAAGGTCTCGCTCAATCGATTGTCAAAGGCGACGTGCCAGACCACCTAGCTAAGAAAAAGCTGATCTCCCTTGACTTAACGCTGATGATTGCCGGAACAAAATATCGTGGACAATTCGAAGAGCGTATTAAAGCCGTCATGGACGAGGTGAAGAAGCACGGGAACATCCTTCTCTTCATCGACGAACTCCATACTATTGTAGGAGCCGGAGCTGCGGAAGGGGCCATTGACGCCTCTAATATTTTGAAGCCTGCCTTATCAAGGGGGGAAATTCAATGTATTGGCGCCACGACCATTGATGAATACCGTAAGCACATTGAAAAAGATGCTGCCCTCGAACGTCGCTTCCAAAAAATTCTCGTTGCACCTCCTTCCATCGACGAAAGCGTCCAGATTTTGCAAGGGTTGAAGCCGAAATACGAAGAGCATCACAAATGCATCTACACCGATTCTGCAATCAAAGGTGCGGTTACTCTTTCCGATCGTTATATAGCAGGTCGTTTTCTCCCCGATAAGGCGATTGACCTGATCGACGAAGCAGGCGCTAAAGCACGGATTGCTATGATGCATCAACCTCAGGAAATCACGAATCTTGAAGTAGAAATCGAGCAACTTCGTTTAGCTAAAGAAGAAGCGATCGGCCAACAAGAATATGAAAAAGCGGCTAAGTTGCGCGATAATGAAAAGAACCTTCGCGAGCGTTTACAGAAGATCCATACGGAATGGGAAACGACCAAAGAAGAGCGTCAAGTGATTGTCGATGAAGAAGAGATCGCCATTATTGTTTCTAAGCAAACTGGCATCCCTATGACGCGCTTGACAGAAGGTGAGACAGCGAAAGTCTTGAAGATGGAAGACCAGCTCAAGACAGCGATTATCGGCCAAGAAGATGCTGTGAGTACAGTTTGTCGAGCCATTCGTCGCAGTCGCGCAGACATTAAAGATCCTAACCGTCCTATAGGCGCATTCCTCTTCTTAGGGCCAACAGGTGTCGGAAAAACACTTTTAGCCCGTCAACTCGCGATTAATATGTTCGGCGGTGAGGATGCCCTCATTCAAGTCGACATGTCGGAATATATGGAGAAATTCGCTGTTAGTCGGATGACAGGTTCTCCTCCTGGGTATGTGGGCCATGAAGAAGGAGGTCAATTAACAGAGCAAGTGCGCCAGCGTCCTTATTGCGTTGTTCTTTTTGACGAAGTGGAAAAAGCGCACCCCGATGTAATGAACCTCTTGTTGCAGATTCTGGAAGAGGGAAGACTGACCGATTCTTTCGGTCGGCGGATAGACTTCCGCAATACTATCATCATCATGACATCCAACTTAGGTGCAGATCTTATTCGCCGTTCCACAGAGGTGGGCTTTGCTGCTACCGAAGGAGTACTTGATTACAAGGCGATGCAAGAGAAGATCGATGGTGCTATCAAGAAGCACTTTAAACCCGAATTCATCAATCGTCTTGATGGGATTGTTATTTTCCGTCCTCTTGACAAAGCGCATCTGATGCAAGTCATCGAGCTCGAAGTGAAGAAAGTTCGCAAGCGCTTAGAGAACAAGAAAATTCAGATAGATCTCGACGATAAAGCCAAAGAACTTCTGGTTAATAAAGGTTTTCAACCAGAAATGGGCGCAAGGCCCCTGCGTCGCGTGATCGAACAATTCCTAGAAGACCCTCTAGCGGAAAAACTTTTAGCGCAACCCGGTAAACCCGCTCGTTACCAGATCAGCGCGGATGGTGAAAAGCTTATCTTTGTTGAGCTGACTCATGAGACAAACGATAATCCCCACTTAGCTATTTCAAGTTCTAATTGATAGAGGATAAATAGTTATTTCCCTGTGTTATTTCGTTTCTAAAAATAGTTAGAACCCAATTTTAAAATAAAAACAAACTATGCAATTATTATTGCTAGATTTGTTTTGTCTGCGTAAAATTTCAGCATTTTCCTATCACGATCCATTATGTCTGATACTGTTGTTGTAGGTATGTCCGGTGGTGTTGACTCTTCCGTCACGGCTTTGCTTTTAAAGCAACAGGGCTACCGGGTTATAGGACTATTTATGAAGAACTGGGAAGAGGGCGAAGAATGCCCCGCTACCCACGACTTTGCTGATGTTGTTAGAGTCTGCGAAGAGATCGATATTCCTTATTACAGCGTCAATTTTGTAAAAGAATATCGCGAAAATGTCTTTTCTCATTTTCTTGAAGATCTAAAAGCTGGTCACACTCCTAACCCCGATATCCTCTGCAATCGAGAAATTAAGTTTAAAGTATTTTTTCAAAAAGCTCTCGATCTAGGAGCCAGCTATCTAGCAACTGGCCACTATAGCCGAATTCAAGACCAACAATTGTTTAAAGCCACAGACAGTAAAAAAGACCAAAGTTATTTCCTCTATACCCTTCGTAAAAGTATTTTAAACCAAGTACTCTTTCCCCTTGGAGAATTAGAAAAATCTCAAGTACGCGAGATTGCACGAACACACGGACTTGCTACCTCAGAAAAAAAGGATAGCACAGGAATTTGCTTCATTGGGAAGCGCGACTTCCGTTCTTTTCTCAACGGCTACATCGCCTACGAACCAGGCAACTTTGAAAATACCAAGGGTCAAGTAATTGGTAAACACCGGGGCGTTGCGTTCTACACCATTGGACAACGTAAAGGGATCGAAATTGGGGGGCCTGGCAACGCATGGTTTGTCGTAGGTAAAGATATTCCACGGAACGTTGTGATAATTGAGCAAGGAGCTGACCATCCCAGCTTATTTGCCCAAGACTTGACGGCCACCGACATTAGTTGGGTTAATGAAAGCCCCCCATCCTTTCCCTATCCATGTAAGGCCAAGGTCCGTTACCGCCAAGCCGACCAGAGTTGTACAATCACACACGAAGAGGCAGGTCGTTTCCACGTACATTTCGATAGGCCCCAGCGCGCTATCACACCTCGCCAATCAATCGTATTTTATCAAGGCGACCTATGTCTTGGGGGCGCTATCATCGAGAATGCACGCTAAATAACCCCTCTTTGATTAAAAATAATATATTATATTGCTATTCATAAGGCTGTAACCCTTTAACATCGAACAGCATATATTTATTAATTTTATTCCAATTAATTATAATTTATATATTTTATTAATTTAAAGGTTTTAATTTATATTAATGTTACAATTAGTACATTAATTAACTTTAAAATATAAGATTTGTATTATGTCGATTTCCTCTAGTTCATCAAGTAGTAGCACTTGTCTCCCCAAAGAGGGATCAACCTCATCCTCTTCATCCCATCATCCACATCCTTTTAGAAAAAAGTCCTCGAAAGATTTTGTAATGGATCACCACGATCTCCAACCAGTAATTTTCTCCTATCTCTCTAAAGAAGAAAGAGTTGTAGCTCACTGCAGTTTAATTAATTATATAAGCAAAAGGATAAAATTTTGCGATTGGAGTATTCAACGCTTTCAAAAAGATCTAGATATTTTCAATGAAAAATCAGAAAAGGTCAGAGCTGAAATGAACCGTCATATAAGTCTAAGCTTATGTTATACGAGCGTTGGAACAGATTTAAATCTACTTCGTATGCAATCTCACGCTCTTTTTGACAAGCTCTATCATACACAACACCACCTTGATAATGTCATAAATGAACGCGCAATCACTCTCTTACAGCACAACAAGCGATTAGCGAAAATTCAAGCTGAGCCAATTGATGATCCTTATGCACTTGCATCTACAATATTTTCTTCTTCTACTTAAAATAATTCTAATACCTAGAAAGTTTTACTATTAAAAAAAGTAATACATAAAATAATTTATAACACTGTTTTCTTTAAAACGAATTAATGATAAAATATATGATGTATTTTATTAAATTAATTTACCTACATAAGGAAAATCATCATGTCAATAAATCTAAGAATAGATGCATCCTCTAGCACTACAAGCTCTCAAAATCTGACTACCGCTGGACAAGCTGCACGACCTACCACGCCATCATTATCCAACATTCCCACAGAAGTATTATCCAAAATCCTTTCTTTTCTTCCTTACACAAGTAATCTTCCTCTAACATCTCGGAAATTCCAGGCCCTTACTAAAGAGTCCAAACTACATGCATTTGATGACTTTATAAAAAGACAACCATCTGTCATGCGTGCCAAGGAAGCACAAATCGGACGATTAGAAAAGCCTTTACGTTATAGAAGATTAGGAGAAACTGAAGCGGATTTGCATAAGAAATCTAGCGATATTAAAACAAAAAGAGACCGCTTACGGGGGGAATTACAGCAAGATGCTCTGTTATTTCCATTAAATAAGGAGCTATATAAAAGGGAGCTTCAAAGTTATCAGCACCAAACTGCACGTGCTACCAGTGTTAGATTACGAAATCTAGAAGATCCTAAAGGCCATGCGCCTTTCTCTCTGGCTTCTACTCTACTTACAGAGAATGATCATGTAGAAGATTCTAAATAGTCAAAATCGACTGACTATTTTTTTCTTTTCCCTTAATAGCCGGTCATTACTGATCGGCTATTTTTATGCCCGAATATTTCAAGAAATCTTGTATTAAATTTGTTGGGAGTCTAAAAAACTTTAACGATCTTTCCTGATTTTTATAAGGAGAAAATCCATGTCAGGGCCCATTTTAAGCTCATTCAAGGGATCACAATCCTCGGCTTCATCTACATCATTGAAGGACTCAATGAAAAAACAAGCTAGCACGATCGTATTAATGGACCAAAGGATGGCCACAAATATCTGCTCGTATCTCCCCTACGCAGCTGAATATCCCCGTATATTAAAAACCTTCCACCTCGCATTAGAACCTGCAAGAGTAGCTGCTTTAGCGCTTCGCAAAGTACAACTTCAAAATGAATCAATAACTCGCCTTCAAACATTCGACACGTCTTTATCCGAAACCCAACAATTAATAAATCAGCAACTCGAAAAGAGTCTAGGGATCAAGGTTGCTGGTCGCGGAGATATTATTGCACCCATACTTGAGAGAATCACTCTGCGATTAAATGAGTACAGAACTAAAGAGATTGCCTTACAAGAAGAGCGTGCAACAATCGAAGCCTCGTATCGACAGAAAATTACAGAAATTGACTGTTTAACAAGGATCGCCGAGGTCCGACAAGAACGTCAGATAAGAAAAGTAGCTGAGCAGCACCATACTCCTTTCGATCTGTAATCCTTCGACATTCACCAAAATAAGGCCCGTCTATGAAGACGGGCTTCTTTTGAGGTGCACTAGAAGAAATATTTCATCGCTTTTCAGAAGATTTTTGAATCTCCTCCTAGAGTTTCTTGTTGGGATTACGCACATAACTGTGACGAGAACCATAAAGAGCATAAATAATTAGACCTGCAGCTAACCACCCCACCAACTGTAGCCAAGTAACACTAGGAATAGCAGACATAGCTCCCACACAAGTCAGAATGGCAAGAAGTGGAATCGTAGGCCCTAATGGAACTTTGAAGGGACGTTGAGCCTCAGGTTGTTTTCTACGTAAAATAAGAATACCTAGGGCCACGATAACAAAGACGAGTAATGTGCTCATCGAAGTCAACTGACCGAGGATTTCAACAGGAAACGCCCCTGCAAAAAAGATCATCACAATCGTGACAAATATCGTAGAGAAAAAAGGTGTTTTAAATCTGGGGTGCGTCTTAGAGAAAATTTTTGGTAGAAGTCCATCGAGAGACATAACGAAAAGGATCCGTGCCATCCCCATGATCATCACCAAGACAACTGTCGTTAAGCCCGCTAAGATCGCAATCTTGACAACATAGTTCAACCAGATAAATCTCGGTCCAAAGGCTTGTACAGCAATCCCAAAAGAGTCTGGCGCTCCTAACTGCGTGTAATTAACCGCACCGAGTAATACAACCCCTACTAAGACATACGCTATAGTAGAAACCCCTAGAGAGCCGAGCATACCGATTGGCAGATCGCGTTGAGGATTTTTGGCTTCTTGTGCCAAAGGAGCAATCGCATCAAATCCAATAAAGGCGAAGAAAACTACTCCGGCCCCTCGAACGACTCCACTCCATCCAAATTGGCCAAATACGCCTGTATTCGGGGGAATTAAGGGCTGTAGATATTCCCAGTTGATGAAGGCAAAACCACAGATAATGAAAAGAGCAATAACGCCTAATTTAACTGCGACGAGCAAATTATTGACAAATGCGGCTGTTTGAATACCTAATGCCACCATAAGACCGATAATTCCTACAATCATGATGGCAGGCAGATTCAGAATACTTCCCGTGGTTTGCCACCCATTCACAACATCATAAGAAAAAGGAGCTCCCGCCCACGTAGCCGCTATATCCCAACCTACATCGTGCATCAGACTAACAAAATACCCTGACCAACCCGCAGCAACTGTCGAAGGGGAAAATAAATATTCACAAAGTAAGACCCACCCCATGATCCACGCCGCAAGTTCCCCCAAAGAAGCATAAGCATAGGAATAGGCACTTCCTGCAATAGGGATCATTGAAGCAAATTCCGCATAGCAGAGCGCAGAGAATACGCAGACGATAGCAGCGAGAATAAAGGAAATTAAAATACCAGGACCCGCATAGGAAGCAGCAACAGGGCCGGTGATAACAAAGAGACCAGCTCCGATAATTGCGCCTATCCCCATAGCCGTAAGATTGAGCGGACCAAGGGTGCGTTTTAAGGATTGACTTGACTCTTTGGCCTCTGAGATAAGTGATTGTATCGATTTTTTAGCGAATAGCCCTTTTGACATATAACTCTCAATGTTAGTGGGCAAACTCGCAGATTCATCGAAAAGAGGTTAGGCATATCTATTTTTTTTACCTTCATCTTTTTTAGAGAGTGTCCATGAACTAAGATTACGCCGTTTTTCACTGGATTAGCTTCTTCTCTTTTATGAAACCGGTTGAATCTTTGAGCAAGACCCGTTAGAGACTGCTTGCAAAAAATAATTTTGATCTTAACAGTCAATTAGAGAGCATTCTAAGGAAGAATGGAATTAGAGGGAATTAAAAACCTGATTTTTCGCAAATTAGAGAACTGTGGCTAATAGCAATTCTATTAAACGGAAATTTTCAAATCTCAGAGGTGTTCTACAAAGAAGCTTCCCACTGTTGCAGCTTTTCTAAGAAAGCTTGCTTTTGAGGACGCGTCTTCAAAAACTGCAGCATTTCTTGATTACTACTTAAATGGGCAATTTTTGCGAGCAGGTGTAAATGATGTTTATCCCCACTGGCAAAAAGGAAAAAGAGAGTATGAACAGGTAGACCGTCTAAAGCGCCATATTCGATCGGCTTCTCAGGAAAGACGACGATGACAACATCAAAAGGCCCTTTAAATACAAATTCCCGCGTGTGAGGGACTGCGATGCCGTGATTGAGAGCTGTAGGCATCAACTTCTCACGATCAAGCAGCAGGTCTGTTAAAATCTCTGCATCACAACCCAAAATATTGGCACTTTGTTTAACCGTATTACCAATAATCTCTTCTTTGCTCGACGCAGCAGCAGTAAGAACGCCTCCCTTATGGACAGCTCGATAAAGACTAAATTGCTGGAGTCCAATTTTTGGCTCCACACTTTCATTTGCATCTTCAGAGAGAGCTTCTAGAGAAGTAGATTCCAAAACTTCGGAAAATCCGAGTGGGCTTGCAACATCTTTACTCAATTTGCAACTCATGACCCAATTCTCAATTTCAATACGGCTAAAACGATACTGTGAATTGAGACGATAGGCTGGAATTTTTCCATCCGAAAGCCAACGTCGAATGGTCTTTTCCGAAACATTGAGTAGTTCCGCAACATCCTTAATCTTCAAATCCATAAAACGCGTCCTATTTGTGCCTAAAGACGCCGTAAAGAGTTTTCGACAGATTTAGAGTAAAATCATTCCCAAATCGACGAGAGAATCTTTTCAGCGCACTTGTTAGAACTATCGTGAATTGCGAAAATGTTGTAAATATTTTCCTGTGAGGGTATTCCAAAATTCGGGTTTCAAAAGAAGTATTTTTGATAACAGGAGATTAGCACCCTTCGAAGAGGTCTACGACTTGGCGAGGCTGCGAGGCGCGCAATAATTTTTTGCGTCTTTCGACATCTTTAACAGCAGTCGTTAAATCGGAGAGAATATGAAGATACTCCGTTTGGCTTTTTTCCGGCCCCCCAATCATAAATATAAGGTGTACAGGCGCATTATCGAGGGCCTGCCACTCAATCCCCTTCTTCTCTTGGATCCCGATCGCGATGAAAAAATCCGTGTACCCTTCAAGCTTAGCATGGGGAATAGCCACGCCCATTCCGATACCCGTAGAAACGATTTTCTCTCTTTCTAAAATTGCACGGTGAAAGGTTGGTAAATCCTGGAGTTTACCTGCGTGGTTGAGTAGCCCTACCATCTCTTGGATAGCCCGGTTACGATCCTCAACATCGAGGAAAACCACTAAACCTTCGCTTAAATACTTAGAGATTCCCACGGCTTAATTCCTACCCGTGTGGCCAAAACCACCCTCTCCTCGTCCTGTCACGGACAAGGCTTCCTCCCGTACAAATTCAGCCTGATCAACACGAGCAACAACGATTTGGGCAATCCTCATACCGTGAGTAACAGTAAAGGTTTTTTTTCCATGATTGATAAGAATAACACCCACTACACCTCGATAATCAGCATCTATTGTGCCAGGAGTGTTAAGAACAGTAATTTGATCTCGGAGAGCAAGGCCACTACGAGGGCGGATCTGAATTTCGTACCCCTCAGGAATTTCCATACGTATTCCCGTTGGAATAAGAGCAGAATTCCCAGGTTCAATCGTTACATCTTGTTCGAGGTAAGCACGGATATCTGCCCCTGCTGCTTGATGAGTGCTATAGATGGGTAATTCGATCTCGCCTTCCGTCGTAACCGTAATGCGTATTTTTTTTTGCATATCTTTAAACCTTTAAACAATTGCAAGACTCAGCTGCAAAAGCTTATGCAGAACAGAGTTTTGTCACTAAGAATTTCACAAATAAGACCTTGTCTTGAATGCCGATGAACAAGCTCGAATCGGAGGTCTAAACAGGATTACACTCTTTTTCTGTTTCGCGCGACCATTCTTGTTTGGCCGTTGCTAATAATTCTTTGAGCTTTTGAGGAAGGTGGCTGCTCTTCTGCCCAAACAGTAGGCGTAGGTTTTCTTCATTATCTTCAAATACCCGCTCATTATCGGTGAGATAAGTGAGAAAAAGAGCTAGTTTATCTTTTAAATGGTGACGCTCCACAATACAATCGACCATTCCCTTTTCTAGGAGAAACTCCGATTTCTGCGCACCAGGTGGCAGCTTTTGGCCAATTGTCTGTTCGACAACACGAGGTCCCGCAAAAGCAATCAAAGCATCTGGTTCGGCAATAATCACATCCCCTAAAGAAGCAAAAGAAGCTGTTACGCCACCTGTTGTGGGATTTGTTAAAATAGAGATGTAAGGGAGATGCGCTTCATGGAGCTTGGCGAGAGCAGCAGAGGTTTTAGCCATTTGCATAAGAGAGAGGATCGATTCCTGCATTCTTGCACCACCAGATGCAGAGACAATGACCACAGGCAGTTTTTGTTCAATCGCCCGTTCGATCATCACGGTCAACCTTTCTCCTACAACCGATCCCATCGAGCCCGCCATAAAGGTAAAGTCCAGAACACCTAGAGCTATGGATTTTCCATGCACCTTACAGGTCCCCGCCATTACCGCTTCACTACGCCCCGATTTCTCTTGGGCTATTTTCAAACGCTCTTTGTACGCTTCTGTATCGACGAAATTAAGAGGATCAGTAGGTCTAAGGTCGCCACACCATTCTACAAAGGTATCTTCATCCGCCAATAAATGAATTCGTTGCTTAGCCGATAGCCTATAATGATGGTTGCACTTCGTACAGCAGTGTAGATTTTTTTGAATTTCGCTTGCATGAATGAGCTCTTGACATTCTGTGCATTTTACCCAACCACTAAAACCATCTTTTTTCGTAGTTTGCACTTTAATTTTTGGTTTATGCCTAGAAAATAAACCCATGCCATGCCTATTAATTGAAAATATAATCCCAAACATTAACAGAAATATCAAAATCAAACAAGATTATACCGAATTAATTCAAAATTAGATTTTGCGGTAAGGTCTATCCAATTGAAGTATAATTCGGTATAACTATTGTCAATTTAACTTTTCGCTTTCATGTAGCGCTCTTCTATATTTTTCCAAGCCACTATTTTCCAAATATTTTTGACATATTCAGCGCGAACATTTTTATATTGTAAATAGTAGGCATGTTCCCAAACATCGATCCCCAAAAGAGGCACAAGCCCTTGTGTACTTAAAGGGTCTTGGTTAGCACAAGTTGCTAATTGCAGTTTCTTCTCGCCCTTATTATAACCTAACCATCCCCAACCCGAACCTTGGACACCTACCACTAAAGCAGAAAATTTTTCTACGAAGGTATCAAAAGAGCCAAAACAATGTTGGATTTCTTTAGAGAGCTCACCAGTTGGAGCACTTCCGCCGCCCTTGCTTGTCGGGGCCAGATTGGTCCAGAAAATAGAATGGTTAACATGACCACCGCCATTAAATCGTATTGCTTGTTGGTGAGCAATCATAGCCGAAAGGTCTTGATCTTTTTCCGCTTGCGCATACTTTTCTAACGCAGCATTGAGATTGGTGACATACGTTTGGTGATGCTTGCTGTAATGCAAATTCATGATTTCAGCTGAAATCACGGGCTCGAGATCGCCGAAGTCGTAAGGAAGCTCAGGTAATTTAAACATCATATCCTCCATGAATCTTTTCAGATTGATCATAGAGAGAGTCTTAAATTTTTGCACTACGTATCCATGAAAGAAGAACTCTTTCTCATGGACACTTATTGTCATAAATGTCCAGTTTAGTCTATCTTTTGTCGCTTTTGGGAACTTTGATCATGAAGTATTGGTTCTTTCTTATTTGGTTTCTGCCTACCTGGTTATGCGCTGGTAACGATGATTCGTTTTTTCAAGATGAAAATCCTGGCCTCTTTCATCACGTACAAGTCATTTCAGGCCATCTCAACTTCTCTATACCAGAAGCAGTTCAAGGCGCCACTCCCATTCCTCTTACAAGAACCTATTCAAGCAGTGGAGCACTAGAAAGAGATTGGTCGAACAATGATCTACAATTAAAAGATCTTCGAAAAGGTTGGATGCTGCAAGGAGGATGGAGCTTTTTTTCTCATACAAATCTTCTATTTTTACCAAGACGTGAATGGAAATATTTCAAAGCTTATCTAGCAGAACCCAATGGTAGCGTCATTTGCTACGCCTACAGCCATCGAGAAGGTAAATCTACAGTGTTTTTGAAACCTGAAGGTTCTTTCACAAATGCTTATGGCCATTTAGGGGCAAAAAACAATCCACAAAACAACCTCTTGCGACTCAATTTTAAGGATCACATTGCCACTCTTTTTCTTCCAGATGGCGGTACCCGAGAATATCACGGACCTTCCAGAGATTCGGATATATACTTTCATCCACTCTCACCTGAAAGCCAATGCTTCTTTTTGTTAATTAAAGAGACTTTGCCTAACGGTCATCAATTTTTCTACAAATACGACTCACGTTCGCATCTATGCCAAGTCACTTCAAAAAATGCTGCTGCCACCAAAGTCTATGCATCCGTTGACTTTACTTTATCAACACATCCTCTTCATCTTACCGCAACTACTTCCGATCAAAAACAATACCAATACTTCACTGCAGAAGCCTTAGGAAGAGAGTACCTCCGCCAAGTAGAAAGTCCTAATAGCCCATCTGAAGTTTTTCATTTTGTGGCTGGCCGCTTCGGAATCGGATCCCGCATCCAATCAATTCGTGTAGGAGGGCATGAGCAATTTCGGGCTCATTATTACATGCCACCTAACAAGAAAACAGAACGCGAATGGGAAAAAAAGCCCTCTAAAAAGCCCTTACACATCGACAAAGTTGAACGAGTAGAAGAACCCTTAGGGTCGAATGGCGAGATGGTGACTGTGGCTCGATTTTCCTACGAACCGAATTGTACGGAAGTTCGAGATGCAGAAAATCTATTGATTCGTTATCGCCATGACGGCAAAAAACTGCTTCAGGTTGAATATTTTGATGAAAGTGATCATCTTGCATCGATTCAAAAATTCTTTTGGGAAAATGGAAGACTCCGTTGCAAAGCATTCCTTGATCCTCATGAAATACCTCAACATGCTAAGACATTTACCTACGATGAACTCGGAAATGTTCTAGAGGAAGGATTTTGGGGAGATCTTTCTGGTAAGGGTATCGCGCTTACTATCGATGAAAAAGGTAATCCACAAGGAGAATGTTGCCGTAAATGGTA